>Ga0182741_1000227_pt1 | contig 88013 bp, 83 predicted proteins | sample eDN5th37CBELigOP_FD_128874 | JGI IMG/M metagenome (GOLD analysis project Ga0182741, IMG submission 128874) | Enriched Organic Plus compost microbial communities from Emeryville, California, USA - eDNA 5th pass 37_C BE-Lig OP (version 2) (version 2) ...
CAAGAAGGGCAAGCTGGCCGATCTGAGCGACCTGGCGGCGATGGCGAATTTCTCGGACGTGGCGAAATCGGCCTGGCAGACCGATGACGGCGCCCAGACCTTCTGCGTGCCGATGGCCTCGGTCATCCATGGCTTCATCTACAACAAGACCGCCTTCGAGGAACTGGGCCTGGTGCCGCCCAAGACCGAGGCGGAGTTCTTTGCCCTGCTCGACAAGATCAAGGAGGATGGCAGCTATATCCCGATGGCCATGGGCACGGCGGACCAGTGGGAGGCCGCGACCATGGGCTACCAGAATATCGGCCCGAACTACTGGCAGGGCGAGGAAGGCCGCAAGGCGCTGATCGAGGGCACGCAAAAGCTGACCGACGAGCCTTGGGTCGCGCCCTTCCGCCAGCTGGCGAAATGGAAGGACTACCTGGGCGACGGGTTCGAGGCGCAGACCTATCCCGACAGCCAGAACCTGTTCACCCTGGGCCGCGCCGCCATCTATCCGGCCGGATCCTGGGAGATCGGCGTCTTCGGCCCGCAGATCGGCGGCGCCTTCGAGATGGGTGCGTTTCCGCCGCCGGTCCCGGCCGAGGGCGATACCTGCCATATCAGCGACCATACCGATATCGCCCTGGGGATGAATGCCGCGACGAAGCACCCGGAAGAAGCGCGGAAATTCCTGGAATGGGTCGGCTCGTCGGAATTCGCCTCGCTTTATGCCAATGCGCTGCCGGGCTTCTTCTCGCTGAATTCGGCGCCGGTCGAGATGGAAGACCCGCTGGCGAAGGAATTCGTCGGCTGGCGCGAAAGCTGCGAGCCGACCATCCGCTCGACCTACCAGATCCTGTCGCGGGGCACGCCGAACCTGGAGAACGAGACCTGGACCGCCTCGGCCAATGTCATCACCGGCGCCGAGACGCCCGAGGCCGCGGCCGAGCGGCAGCAGCAGGGCCTGGCCGCGTGGTACGCGCCGCAGCAGAAGTGACGGCCTGCCGGGCCTGACGGCCCGGCGGCGGCGGGGGGCCTTCTGCCCCCCGCACCCCCCGAGGGTATTTTTCAAACGGAGAAGGAGGGCGTCATGGCGCAGCGGAAAGCGTTTCGCTGGCATATCGCGGTGTTTCTTGCCCCCGCGGTGCTGGTCTATACCGCCATCATGATCGTGCCGCTGTTCGGGACGCTGAACCTGTCGCTGTTCAATACCGGCGAGGAGGGGCGGGTCTTCGTGGGCCTGCGGAACTTTGCCACGCTGTTCGGCGATCCGCGCTGGTCGGCGAGCTTCTGGAACGCGCTGGGCAACAATGCCTGGTTCTTCCTGGTGCACATGCTGGTGCAGAACCCGGTCGGCGTGGCGCTGGCGGCGCTGCTGAGCTCGCCGCGGCTGCGGGGGGCGGCGTTTTATCGCACCGCCATCTTCATCCCGACCATCCTGAGCTTCGTCATCGTCGGCTTCGTCTGGAAGCTGATCCTGTCGCCGATCTGGGGCATCGCGCCCGGCATGCTGGACGCCGTCGGGCTGAAGTCGCTGTTCGCGCCCTGGCTGGGCCGCGAGGGTACGGCGCTGACCACGCTGGCGCTGATCTCGGTCTGGCAGTTCGTCGGCATCCCGATGATGCTGATCTATGCCGCGCTGCTCGCGATCCCCGACGAGGTGATCGAGGCGGCCGAGATGGACGGCGTCACCGGCTGGTCGCAGTTCTGGAAGATCAAGCTGCCGCTGATCCTGCCTTCGATCGGCATCATCTCGATCCTGACCTTCGTCGGCAATTTCAACGCCTTCGACCTGATCTATGTGACGCAAGGCGCGCTGGCGGGGCCGAATTTCTCGACCGATATCCTGGGGACGTTCCTTTACCGCACTTTCTTCGGTTTCCAGTTGCAGATCGGCGATCCGCATATGGGCGCGACCATCGCCACCGCCATGTTCGGCATCATCCTGCTGGGCGTCAGCTTCTACCTGTTCGCCATCCAGCGCCGGCTGCGCCGCTATCAGTTCTGAGGGGAGAGCCATGAGCCAAGCCCGCCATTCCACCGCCCGCAGCCTGGCCGCCCATGCCGTGCTGATCCTTTACACGGTGATCGCGCTGTTCCCGGTCTTCGTCGTGGTCATCAACAGCTTCAAGACCCGCCGGGCGATATTCGCCGATCCGCTGGCCGTGCCGGGGCCGGAAAGCTTCGACCTGGTCGGCTATCGCACGGTGCTGGCGCAGGGGGATTTCGTCCTCTACTTCCAGAACTCGCTGATCGTGACCGTGGCCAGCCTGTTCTTCGTGCTGCTGTTCGGCGCCATGGCAGCCTTTGCCCTGTCGGAATACCGCTTTCGCGGCAATATGCTGATGGGGCTGTATCTGGCGCTGGGGATCATGATCCCGATCCGGCTGGGCACCGTCGCCATATTGCAGATGATGGTGGCCTCGGGGCTGGTCAACACGCTGACGGCGTTGGTGCTGGTCTATACCGCGCAGGGGCTGCCGCTGGCGGTGTTCATCCTGTCCGAGTTCATGCGCGGCGTCTCGGACGATCTGAAGAATGCCGGGCGCATCGACGGGCTGTCGGAATACACCATCTTCTTCCGGCTGGTGCTGCCGCTGGTGCGGCCGGCCATGGCCACCGTCGCCGTCTTCACCATGATCCCGATCTGGAACGACCTGTGGTTCCCGCTGATTCTGGCGCCGAGCGAGGCGACCAAGACCGTCACCCTGGGCAGCCAGGTCTTCATCGGCCAGTTCGTCACCAACTGGAACGCCGTGCTGGCGGCGCTGAGCCTCGCCATCCTGCCGGTGCTGGTGCTTTACCTGATCTTCTCGCGCCAGCTGATCCGCGGCATCACCGCCGGCGCCGTCAAATGATCCGTCTTGCAGCAAGGAGATCCCGATGGGAGCCCTGACCCTTACCCAAGTCACCAAGTCCTTCGGCGCCACCCAGGTCATCAAGGGCGTGGACCTGAATGTCGAGGATGGCGAGTTCTGCGTCTTCGTCGGCCCCTCGGGCTGCGGCAAGTCCACGCTGCTGCGCATGATCGCCGGGCTCGAGGATGTGACCTCGGGCGACGTGGTGATCGACGGCGCGCGCGTCAACGACCTGGCCCCGGCCCGGCGCGAGATCGCCATGGTGTTCCAGAGCTATGCGCTTTACCCGCACCTGACCGTGCGCGACAATATGGGGCTGGCGCTGAAACAGGCCGGCACGCCCCGCGCGCAGATCGAGGCGGCGACCGAGAAGGCGGCCGAGATGCTGGCCCTGACGCCCCTGCTGGAGCGGCGCCCGGCCGAGCTGTCGGGCGGGCAGCGCCAGCGCGTCGCCATCGGCCGCGCCATCGTGCGGCGGCCGAAGCTGTTTTTGTTCGACGAGCCGCTGTCGAACCTCGACGCCGCGCTGCGCGTGCAGACCCGGATCGAGATCGCCCGGCTGCATCGCGAGCTGGGCGCGACGATGATCTATGTCACCCATGACCAGGTCGAGGCGATGACGCTGGCCGACAAGATCGTCGTGCTGCGCGGCGGCGTGGTCGAGCAGGTGGGCCGGCCGATGGACCTTTACAATGATCCCGACAACACCTTCGTCGCCGGCTTCATCGGCAGCCCGCAGATGAATTTCCTGGATGCCGGCAAGCTGGGCCTGCGCTCGCATCGGCTGGGCATCCGTCCCGAGCATCTGACGCCCGGCGGCGGGCAGATCAGCGGCCGCGTCAGCCATGTCGAGAAGCTGGGCGGTGAGACGCTGGTCTATCTTTCCTCGGAGGACCACGGCCTCTTGACCGTGCGGCTGTTCGGCGAGCAGGACTATGCCGTGGACGAGGTGGTGGGCCTGGGCTTCGAGCCGAACCGCGCCTTTCACTTCGATGCCGAGGGAAGGCGGCTGCGCTAGATCACCACGACGCCCGAATGCTTGGCCTTGTGCTCGGGCTCGACATGGATGGTGATCAGCGCGCCGGGCAGCTTGCGCCGGAGCGCCTGTTCGATGCGGTCGCAGATGTCGTGGGCGGCATCGACCGTGGTCTGGCCGTCCACCACCAGGTGGAAGTCGATGAAGGTGCGCGGCCCGGCGTGGCGGGTGCGCAGGTCATGCGCCTCGATGGCGCCGGCTGCGGCGCCCGAGATGGTGGCGCGGATCTCGGCCAGCGTGTCCTCGGACACCGCCTCGTCCATCAGCCCCGAGAGCGAGCTGGCCATGACCTTCCAGCCCGACCACAGGATGTTCAGCGCGACCAGTGCCGCCAGCGCCGGGTCCAGCACCGCCCAGCCGGTGGCGACCGCCAGCGCCACGCCGGCCACCACGCCCACGGACGAGACCACGTCCGACAGCAGGTGCCGCCCGTCCGCGACCAGCGCCGGCGATTTCAACCGCCGGCCGCGGCTGATCAGCAGCCAGCACCACAGCCCGTTGATGAGGCTGGCCAGGCCGTTGACCAGCAACCCCTCGACCGGGGCGTCCAGCATGCGCGGATTCTGGAAACCGTGCCAGGCCTCGCGCAGGATCAGCAACGCGGCAACGATGATCATCACCCCCTCCAGCACGGCGCTGAAGAACTCGGCCTTGTGATGGCCATAGGGATGGCCGCGGTCGGCGGGCTTGGCCGCGACCCGGATCGCGATTAGCGCGGCGACGGCGGTGGCCACGTTCACCGTGCTTTCCAGCGCATCCGACAGCAGCGCGACCGAGCCGGTCAGCCACCAGGCCAGGGCCTTGAGCGCCAGAACGACCAGCCCGACGAGGATGCTGCCAAGGGCGATCTTTTCGGTCGCGGACATGGGCGCTTCCTTTTCCGAATCCGTCGCGCCGGGGTTTTAGCCGGGATGGCGTCCATGGCCAACCGGCCTTGCGGGAAAGTTGCGTGTCGCGGGAAAGGGGTAAGCGAGGGCCCCGGTCAGGCCCGGAAGGATCGCGCGGCGGGATTTCCCGGACGCGGAGAGACCGTCCCGGCATAGAGATCGGAGGATTTTTCCAGCTGGCCGCGCTGGATCTCGTGCGGTTCGGCCGGGATCTTTCTGGCCGCCCATGCCTCGGCGGCGAAAAGGGCGCAGACGCCCGCGCCAAGGAAGCCGAGGGCCGAGACCCACCAGGGCAGGCCCAGGATCACCGTCAGGATTGCGGCACCCAGGCTGGCCGGCACGCTTATGAACATGATCCCCGCCGGCTCCGACAACTGAACAGTGCAGTTCACATACCATGACCGAAGCGCGATTCAACGAAAGTGTTTTCGGCGCATGCGCATTTTGTCGGGGTTGTCGGCGTGCCGGTGGCTGGTCTGGTCCTTGGCGCGGCAAATGAAAAGGGGGCCCGCAGGCCCCCGATCCGTCCTATTCCGCCGGCACCGCCGCCAGATCCTCGACCGGGGCGATGGGATGCTTCAGATGCGGCAGCATCTCCCTGGGGCAGACTTGCAGGAAGTTGGCCTTCTCGTCCTCCCAGTTCTGCAGGATCTCCTCGGCCCGGCGCGAGCGGGTTTCCTGGTAGTGCCGCTCGATCAGGCCCTTGAGCTCCCCTTCCCAATGCGCCTGCGTCACCGGGCACAGGACCAGCGTTTCGGCGTTGATGTAATCGCGCGCCAGGCCCTCGGGGTCGTAGAGATAAGCCATGCCCCCGGTCATGCCGGCGCCGAAGTTCGCGCCGATCCGACCCAGGATCACGGCGACGCCGCCGGTCATGTATTCGCAGCCGTTGCTGCCGCAGCCCTCGATCACCACCTTGGCGCCCGAATTGCGGACCGCGAAGCGTTCGCCCGCCCGGCCGGCGGCGAACAGATAGCCGTCGGTGGCGCCGTAAAGCACGGTATTGCCGATGATGGTGTTCTCGGCCGCCTTCAGCGGGCTGCCCATGGGCGGGCGCACGACGATGGTGCCGCCCGACAGCCCCTTGCCGACATAGTCGTTGGCATCGCCCGAGACCTCGATCTTCAGCCCCGGCGCCGCAAAGGCGCCCAGAGACTGCCCGGCGCTGCCGGTCAGCCGCACGGTCAGGTGGTCCGGTTGCAGCTTGTTGCGCATGCCGAAGGTCTGCACGATCATCGAGGACGTGCGCGTGCCCACCGTCCGCTGGGTGTTCCTGACCGCATAGGACAGCTGCATCTTCTCGCCATCCGAGAAGAAGCGGCCGGCATCGCGGATGATCTCGGCGTCCAGCGTGTCGGGCACCGCGTTGCGCGGCTTCGAGCGGTCGTAGACGATTTTCTCCGAGCCATCGACGGTGATCAGCAGCGGGTTCAGGTCCAGGTCGTCCAGCGACTTGTCGCCCCGGCTGACCTGGGTCAGCAGGTCGGCGCGGCCGATCACCTCGTCAAGGCTGCGCGCGCCGATGCTGGCCAGGATCTCGCGCACCTCGGTGGCGTAGAAGGTGATCAGGTTCACCACCTTGTCGGCCGAGCCGTTGAACATGGCCCGCAGCTTTTCGTCCTGGGTGCAGACGCCCACCGGACAGGTGTTCGACTGGCACTGGCGCACCATGATGCAGCCCATGGCGATCAGGGCGGCGGTGCCGATGCCGTATTCCTCGGCCCCCATCATCGCCGCCATGACGATGTCGCGCCCGGTGCGCAGCCCGCCGTCGGTGCGCAGCGTCACCCGGTCGCGCAGGCGGTTCATTGCCAGCACCTGATGCGCCTCGGTCAGGCCCATTTCCCAGGGCAGGCCGGCGAACTTGATGGACGTGGCCGGCGAGGCCCCGGTGCCGCCATTGTGCCCCGAGATCAGGATCACGTCGGCCTTGGCCTTGGCCACGCCCGCCGCGATGGTGCCGACGCCCGAGCTTGCCACCAGCTTCACCGTGATCTTGGCGCGCGGGTTGATCTGTTTCAGGTCATAGATCAGCTGCGCCAGATCCTCGATCGAATAGATGTCGTGATGCGGCGGCGGCGAGATCAGCGTCACGCCCTTGGTCGAATGCCGCAGCCGGGCGATCAGGTCCGTCACCTTCATGCCGGGCAGCTGGCCGCCCTCACCGGGCTTGGCGCCCTGGGCGACCTTGATCTCCAGTTCCTCGCAGGCGTTCAGGTATTCCGCGGTGACGCCGAACCGCCCCGAGGCGACCTGCTTGATCTTGGCGCAGGGGTTGTCGCCATTGGGCAGCGGGTGGCTATGCGCCGGATCCTCGCCGCCCTCGCCGCTGTCGGATTTCGCACCGATGCGGTTCATGGCGATGTTCAGCGTCATATGCGCCTCGGGCGACAGCGCGCCCAAGCTCATGCCCGGCGTCACGAAACGCTTGCGGATCGAGGTGATCGATTCCACCTCTTCCAGCGGCACCGGCTTGCCCAGGGGCTTGATGTCCAGCAGGTCGCGGATATGGATCGGCGGGTTCGCCCGCATGGTGGCGGTGAACTGCTTCCACACATCATAGGACGCCTTTTCGCAGGCCAGCTGCAACAGCCGCATGGTATTGGCTTCCCAGGCGTGCTTTTCGCCCGAGCGACGCGCCTTGTAGAAGCCGCCCACCGGCAGCAGGTCGACCAGCGGCGCGCGGAAGCCCTTGGCATGGGCTTCCTCCAGCTTGGCCTGCAGCCCGTGCAGGCCGATGCCCGAGATGCGCGACTGCATGCCGGGGAAATATTCCGCCACCATGGCGCGGGAAAGCCCCACCGCCTCGAAGTTCAGCCCGCCGCGATAGGAGGACAGGACCGAGATCCCCATCTTGGCCATGATCTTCAGCAGCCCGGCGTCGATGGCCTCGCGATAGCGGGTCATGATGTCGATCAGGTTGCCGTCCAGCAGCCCGCGCTCGATGCGCTCGGCCAGGGTGTCCTGCGCCAGATAGGGGTTCACCGTGGTCGCGCCGCAGCCGATCAGCACCGCGAAATCATGCGGGTCCACGCATTCCGAGGCGCGCACGTTCAGCGAGCAGAAGGTCCGCAGCCCCTTGCGCGTCAGCCAGCTATGCACCGCGCTGGTCGCCAGGATCATCGGCACGCCGACGCGGTTGGCCGAGATGCCCTCGTCGGTCAGGATGATATGGCCGTTGCCGGACCGCACGGCATCCTCGGCCTCGGCGCGGATGCGCGCCAGGGCCTCGGCCAGGGCGTCCGGGCCGCCATTGGCCGGGAAGGTGCAGTCGATCTGCGTCGCCTGGCCCTGGAACATGCGGGTCAGTTCCTCGAACTCGCCATTGGCGAGGAAGGGGCTTTCCAGCATGGTGATCTCGGCATGGGTCGAGCTTTCCTCAAGCACGTTCTTGAGGTTGCCGAAGCGGGTGCGCAGGCTCATCACCCGGCTTTCGCGCAAGCTGTCGATGGGCGGGTTCGTCACCTGGCTGAAGTTCTGCCGGAAGTAATGCGACAGCGGCCGGAACTGGCGCGACAGCACCGCGGGCGGCGTGTCGTCGCCCATCGAGGCCAGCGCCTCCTTGGCGTCCTCGGCCATCGGCACCAGCATCTGCTCGACCAGCTCGACGGTATAGCCGACCGCGATCTGGCGGCGGTGCAGCTCCTCGCCGCTGTGCAGCGCGGTCTCGGGCAGCTTGGCCATCAGTTCCGAGGGCTGCACCACCTTTTCCACCCAATCGCCGAAGGGCTGGCTGGCGGCCAGATGGTCCTTGATCTCGCGGTCGTGGTAAAGCTTGCCCTCGGCCATGTCGACGGCGATCATCTGGCCCGGCCCCAGCGCGCCCTTTTCGCGCACGGCGGTTTCGTTGACCGGGACCATGCCGGCTTCGGACCCGGCGATCAGCAGGTTGTCGCCGGTCACGACATAGCGCAGCGGCCGCAAGCCGTTGCGGTCCAGCCCGCCGCAGACCCAGCGCCCGTCGGTCATGGCCAGCGCGGCGGGACCGTCCCAGGGCTCCATGATCGAGTTGCAATAGGCATACATGTCCGCCCAGGCCTTGGGCATGTCGGTGGTGGCCTTGGACCAGGCTTCCGGCACCAGGATGGTCTTGGTCATCGGCGCATTGCGGCCGGACCGTACCAGCACCTCGAACACCGCGTCCAGCGCCGCCGAGTCGGACGAGCCGCCGGGGATGATCGGCTTGATGTCCTCGGCCATCTCGCCGAAGGTCCGCGAGGCCATGCGGATCTCGTGGCTCTTCATCCAGTTCGAGTTGCCCTTGAGCGTGTTGATCTCGCCGTTATGGGCCAGCATGCGGAAGGGCTGCGCCAGCCACCATTGCGGGAAGGTGTTGGTGGAATAACGCTGGTGATAGATGGCGAAGGCGCTCTCGAAACGCTCGTCCTTGAGGTCGGGATAGAACTCGGCCACCTGTTCGGCCAGCATCATGCCCTTGTAGATGATGCTGCGGCAGGACAGCGTGCAGATATACATGCCGGCGATCTGCGCCGCCACTGCCGCCTTCTCGATGCGGCGGCGGATGATGTAAAGCTCGCGCTCGAACTGCTCGTCGTCGATGTCCTTGTCGCAGCGGATCAGGATCTGCTCGATCTCGGGGCGGGTGGCATTGGCCTTTTCGCCCAGGACCGCGGTGTTCACCGGCACGTGCCGCCAGCCATAGATGTAATGGCCCATGCGCAGCACTTCGGATTCCACGATGGTCCGGCAGCGTTCCTGCGCGGCGAAATCGGTGCGCGGCAGGAAGACCTGGCCCACGGCGATCAGCTTGTCGTGGTCGGGCTCGTGCCCGGTGCGGCGCACCTGGTCGTAGAAGAAGGGCACCGGGATCTGCACATGGATGCCGGCGCCGTCGCCGGTCTTGCCGTCGGCGTCCACGGCGCCACGATGCCAGATCGCCTTCAGCGCGGTGATGCCGCTTTCCACCACCTTGCGGCTGGCCTTGCCGTCGATGCTGACGACCAGGCCGACGCCGCAGGACGAATGCTCGTCCTCGGCACGGTAGAGCGAATGTTCCGCCATCCAGTCGCGGCGGGCCTGTTCCTGCTGTTCCCAGCTCATCTGTTCACAGTCCTTCACGTCCGTGCCTCCTTCACAAGCTGCCACAGGATGTCGGCGCCCTGGCCGCCCACCATCTGCAGGTCGCAATCATATTCCGGCTTGGTCGAGCCGAAGCCGGGCTGCCCCGGAAACGAGAACGTCACCGGGCTGTCGTTGGTCTGGCGCACGGCGCCGGTCCAGTCCTCGGAGGTCTCGACGCCGCCATAGAACCGCCCCTGCGCGCGGCTGATGAATTGCTGGCCATGGCGCCGGATCAGCACCTGGCCGGATTCGCCATAGGTGGTCAGTTCGAACCGGGTGAGTTCCAGCGTCACGCCGTCGATCTGCACCGTTTCGCCGGTCAATTCGTCATGGCCGACATGGCGCAGCCGCTCGCCGTCGTTCGAGCGGGTCCAGAAATCGAAATCGTCCCGCCCTGTCTCCAGCAGGGTCGAGAACGAGGCGTGGTCCTGCGCCTCCTCCTCCAGCACATCGGTCAGGCCGCTGCGCAGGTCGGTGCTTTCCATCCAGCGCGTCTCGCGGTCGATGCGCGACTGGAAGGTCGGGCCTTCGGGGGTGAAATAGGTCACGCGCTGGTCGCCGGGCGCATCCGAGCCGCAGCGGTAATGCTGCGAGACGCTGCAACCGCGGTTCTGCACGGTGATTTCCAGCTTGCAGCCGGAAGGCGGGGTGAAATTGGCCGCCGCGGCGGGCAGGGCAGGAAGCGTCAGCATGGCTGCCGCTCCTGCCGCCAGCACCATGCCGCGCGCCGTCGGCGTGGCGCCGGCTGCGGGACTGGGGCGTGGTTGTCGTGCCATGGCCGCCCCCTATTCGGCCGCGACGCGGGCGGCGCCGGAAAGATAGCCGGCGATGCTGTCCGCGGCCTCGCGGCCGTCGCGGATCGCCCAGACCACCAGGCTGGCGCCGCGCACGATGTCGCCCACGGCAAAGACGCCGGGCAGACTGGTCTGGTGCGTCTGGTAATCGGCCTTGATCGTGCCCCAGCGCGTCACCTCCAGCCCGTCCACGCCCCAAAGCCGCGGCAGTTCCTCGGGTTCGAAACCCAGCGCCTTGATGACCAGTTCCGCCGGCTCGTCGTAATCGGCGCCTTCGATCAGCTCGGGCGACTGCCGGCCCGAGACATCGGGCTGGCCCAGCCGCATCTTCTGCACGCGCACGGCGCTGATGGTCGGGATTTCGCCCGTATCATCCACGTCGCGTTCCTGCGCGACCATGGCCTCGCCGGTGACATGGCCGGTAAAGGCGCCAGGGGCGGACAACCAGACGAACTCGACGCCCTCCTCCTCGGCGTTCTGCACCTCGCGCTGGCTGCCGGGCATGTTGGCGCGGTCGCGGCGATACAGGCATTTCACCGATTGCGCGCCCTGGCGGATGGCGGTGCGCACGCAATCCATGGCGGTGTCGCCGCCGCCGATGACCACGACGCGCTTGCCCTTGGCGTTCAGCTCGCCATCCTCGTAATCGGGGATCTCGTCGCCCAGATCGACCCGGTTCGAGGCGGTCAGGTAGTCCAGCGCCCGTACCACGCCCTTGGCGGCGGCATTGTCGATGTCCAGGTCGCGGGTCTTGTAGACGCCGGTGGCGATCAGCACCGCGTCATGCTTGCCGCGGATGGCGTCGAAGCTGATGTCCTCGCCGACATTGACGTTCAGCACGAAGTCCACGCCGCCCTGGGCCAGCTGCTCGGTGCGCCGCTCGACCACCTGCTTTTCCAGCTTGAAGCCGGGGATGCCATAGATCATCAGCCCGCCGGCCCGGTCGTGGCGGTCATAGACCGTGACCTGGAAGCCCATGCGGCGCAGCCGGTCGGCGGCGGCCAGCCCGCCCGGCCCCGCGCCGATGATGCCGATGGATTCCGGCCGTTCCTGCATCGGCACGATCGGCGTGATCCAGCCCTGCTCCCAGGCGGTGTCGGTGATGTATTTCTCGATGGCGCCGATGGTGACGGTGCCGTGGCCGGACTGTTCGATGACGCAATTGCCCTCGCACAGCCGGTCCTGCGGGCAGATGCGGCCGCAGATCTCGGGGAAGGTGTTGGTCTCCTGGCTGCGCAGATAGGCTTCCTGCGTGCGCCCCTCGGCGGTCAGGCGCAGCCAGTCGGGGATGTTGTTGTGCAGCGGGCAATGGCTCTGGCAATAGGGCACGCCGCATTGGCTGCAGCGGCTGGCCTGTTCCTTGGCCTTGGCCTCGGCGAACTCGCGATAGATCTCGTGGAAATCTTCCGAGCGGGATGCCGCGTCACGTTTCTCGGGCATCTCGCGCCCGATGGTGACGAATTTGAGCATCTTTTGCGTGGCCATGGCTGCGCGTCCTTCGATGACGAGGGTGGTCCCAGCCTGATAAGTCAGGCCGCCGTCAAAGAAAAGTCAGCAGAGTTGACCTAATTAACGATTCTTCCGTCCGAACCCCTCTTTTTTACGCTGCGGGCGCGAAAAATAGGTCAGCACAGTTTACCATCCTGCCTGCAAAGCCAGCAAAACCACGACCCCGACTGCGATTCGCCACCAGGCGAAGAAGCCATAGCCATAGGTAGAGACATAGTTCAGCAGCCCACGCACCACGACCACGGCAGCCAGGAAGGCGCAGACAAAACCCAATACGATGTTCCCGGTCGCCGCTGCGTCCAGGATGTCGCGGTTCTTGTGGAGATCATAGACGAAAGCGCCCAGCATCGTCGGCATGGACAGGAAAAAGCTGAATTCCGCGGCAGAACGCTTGTCGGCGCCCAGAAGCAGGGCACCGACGATGGTCGCCCCCGAGCGCGAGACGCCGGGAATCATCGCCAGGCACTGGATGAAGCCGATCTTCAGCGCCATGGGCAGCGGGAAATCCTCGGCCGAGAAATGCCGCGGCCGGTTCGCCATCCGGTCCACGAACAGCAGCACCACGCCGCCGATGATCAGCATGGCGGCGATCAGGGCCGGGGTCTCGAACAGCACTTCCTTGATGATGCGATGCGCCAGCACGCCGATCACCACCGCGGGCAGGAAGGCCAGGGCCACCGCCAGGATGAAGCGCCTGGCGCGCGGATCATGCGGTGCGCCGGAAAAGATCCGCCACAGCCGCCCGGCATAGACGCCCAGGATGGCCATGATCGCGCCCAGCTGGATCAGCACCTCGAAGGCGCGGCCGGGGGAATCGAAGCCCAGGAAATGCCCGGCCAGCAGCACATGGCCGGTCGAGGACACGGGAATGAACTCGGTCAGCCCCTCCAGCAGACCAAGGGCGGCGGCAACGAGGGTGTTGTGGTCCATCAGCCGTTGCGCAGGTTCTTCGCCGAGGCGGTGATCGCTTCATATTGCCCCGAGGGCCGGAAGCGCCACAGGTATTGCGCGATGATGGCGGGGGCGGCGGTCGGTTCGATGCCCAGGTCGGCAAAGGTCTTGACCTGTCCCGAGACCCGGTTCGGCCGGCGCAGCAGCCGGGCCTGGTCGCGGGTCATGATGCGGTTGGTCAGCAGCCCGCCGCTGACGGTCTGCACCGTGTCCAGCACCGATCCCATCACCCGGCCCAGCCAATTCGGCAGGCCGATGATGGCGCGGCGCCGGTCGGTGGCAACCAGAACCTGCTGCGCCACCTCGCGCATGGTCAGGACGTCCGGCCCGCCAAGCTCGTAGATGCCCGGCTCGGCCTGTCCCGCGGCGGCCATGGCGGCGGCGCGGGCCACGTCCTCGACATAGACCGGCTGCATCTGGGTGTTCGCGCCCGGCACCAGCAGGATCGGCCCCAGCCGCGTCATCGAGGCGATGCGGTTGTAGAAATGGTCGTCCGGCCCGAACATGACCGAAGGCCGCAGGATCACCGCATCGGGGCGATGCGCCAGCACCGCCGCCTCGCCCCGGCCCTTGGTGGCGGCATAGCGGCTGTCCGAATCCGGATCCGCGCCGATGGCCGAGACATGCACGAAATGCCGGACCCCGGTTTCGGCGGCGATGCGGGCGACGCGGCCCGCGGCCTCCTCGTGGATGGCGTCGAAGGTGTTCCTGCCCTCGCGCACCATGATGCCGACGCAGTTGATGACCGCATCCGCATCGGCCATGCAGGCGGTCACGGAAAGGTCGTCGCGCACGTTGCAGGGCACCGGCTCGACCTGGCCGGGGGCGCCATAGGTGCGCACCACCCCGGCCTCGTTCGGGCGGCGGACGGCGACGCGGATGCGCCAGCCCTGGGCGGCCATGACCCGTGCGATCTGCCGGCCGAGGAATCCAGACCCGCCATAAATGGTGACAAGCTTGGCTGCGGACATGCGGCGCTCCCTTCGTGCGTGCTTGATCGTTCAATACCCAAGCCTTCCGCCAGCGGCAAGCCGTGGCCGCCGGCCTGCGACGATCGGGTCCGCCTTGCCGGCCCGTCCCGGCGTTGGCCGCGCCCTTTCAAGGCCGGGCAACGGCGGCAAATGGGCGAGGGATGAAAAGATCGTCCAGGCCGAGCCCCGGGGGGAGGCGCGGCACCGCCGCCGCGGCCGTTGGTGCCAGGCGTGCGGGGATCGCGGCCACCGGCTTGCGGCCTGCTCGCGGCCGCCTGGGGCGGCGGCATGCGGACGATCTCATGGAGCGCGGCAGGATCAGGCGGGTCCGTGCCGTGCGAAGGGGGCATGCCGGGCCGCGCTGATCCGGCCGAAGGGGCAGGGCTCTACCCGGCCGGGGCGCGGTTTTCCGGCGGCGCCGGCCGATGAAGCACGGCCCGGACACGGCCGGGCCGGCGGCTTCGAAGGCGGCGTGAACGGGGGCGCGAAAAAGATTTGCGGCCGGCGAAGATTTTTGTCGATCCCCCGTTGACACCCCCTGCGGCTGGGCTTAATCACCCGGCTCACGCGACCTGCCCAGGTGGCGGAATTGGTAGACGCGCACGGTTCAGGTCCGTGTGCCGCAAGGCGTGGAGGTTCGAGTCCTCTCCTGGGCACCATGAACAAAAGCCGCGCAAGCCCTTGGGTTTGCGCGGCTTTTGCTTTGCGCGGCAGGGTGCTTTCGGGCAAGGCTTGCCGCCGGTGGCACGGTCGCTTGGGTATTTGGGAAACGGTGAAGCCATGCAGGCGCGGGCGGGGCGCAGCCATGGCCTTCCCGGCCGGGATGGGCACAGGCAGGGCGCCGTGGGGGGAAAGGAAGTGGCCGCATGATACCGCGTTTCGGAACGCCGCCGGGGCGCCGCGCCCATCGCCTGCGTCCGGGGGCCTATGGGCTGCTGATCCGCGACGGCGCGGCGCTGCTGACCTTCCAGCAGGCGCCGGCGCCCGAGTTCCAATTGCCCGGCGGCGGCATCGACCCCGGCGAATCGCCGTTGGCCGCCCTGCATCGCGAGGTGCGCGAGGAGACCGGCTGGAGCATCGGCAATCCGCGCCGCCTCGGCGCCTATCGGCGTTTTTGCCATATGCCGGATTACGGGTTCTGGGCGGAGAAGCTCTGCACCCTCTGGCTGGCCCGCCCGGTGGTGCGGCTGGGCGCTCCTTCCGAGCCGGGGCATGAAGCGCATTGGGTGCCCCTGCGGCAGGTCGCGGAACTGTTGCCCGATCCGGGCTCGCGCGCCCTGGTGCGGGCGGCGTTGCGCCGGATCTGAGCCGGGTCTCAGCCCCAGGGGCCGCCACCGTTCTTCTGCCGCTCGACCAGCACGGCCGAGATGTCGTCGCCGCGCCGGCCGCCGGCGTAATGCGCTGCCGACCAGCAGATCGATTCCAGCAGTGCATCGCCGCGCAGCGTGGCATTGGTGCGCAGGATGGCATTCAGCCCTTCTTCGCCCAGGGGTTCGCCGCGCGCATTCTCGCTTTCCGTGAGGCCGTCCGAGCTGATGAACAGCCGGTCGCCGGGTCCAAGCGCCAATTGCACCTCGTCATACGCGGCATCGGGAAACACCCCCACGGGCAGGCCGCCGCCGCCGATGCGCTCGATGCGGCCGTCGGCGCGTTGCAGCACCGGATGGGGGTGGCCCGCCTGCACCAGGCGCAGCTGGCCGGTCAGGAAATCCAGATCGGCATAGACCATGGTGAAATAGGATTCGGTACGCAATTCCTCGATCATCAGCGTGTTCAGGTGGCGCAGCACCTCGGTCGGCGGGCGGGCGTCGTAAAGGCCCAGGTCGGTGATGCGCAGCGCGATGTTCTGGTCCGTCCCACCGGAAAGCAGCGCCGCCAGCCGCGCGCAAAGCAGTGCCGAGGCGACGCCATGGCCCGCCACGTCCAGCGCGAACAGCCCGACGCGGCGGGCGTTGATCGGAAAGAAGCCGACCAGGTCGCCGCCGATATGGCCGGCCGGGCGCATCAGCAGCGAAAGGTCGAAATCGCCGTAGCGGCCATGGCGTTCCCGCACCAGCCCCTGCTGGAGGCGCTGCGCCTCGCGCAGGTCGCGGTCGATCGCGGCCTGGGTCTCGCGCAGCTGGGCCAGGGTGGCGCTGAGCTGGGTATTGGCGCTGCGCAGGCTTTCCTCCATGCGCAGGATGCGTTCGCTGGCGGAAAGCCGCGCCAGCAGTTCGGCGCCCGAGACCGGCTTGGTCAGGAATTCGTCGGCGCCGGCGCGCAGCCCCTGGGCGATGTCCTTCTTGTCGTTGCGCGAGGTCAGCAGGATGAAATAGCCATAGCGGTCCGACTGCATCTCGCGAAAGCGGCGGCAAAATTCCAGCCCGCTTTGGCCCGGCATCATCCAGTCCGAGATGACGATGTCGGGCCGCCGCTCCAGGCAGATGCGCATCGCCTCGTCGCCGCTGGCCGCCTCGACCACCTGGTAGCCGGCGCGGAGCAGCTGCACCGCCAGGGTCCGCCTTTGTGCCCGGCTGTCGTCGACAAGCAGCACCAGCCGCATGCTGTGCGGTATCGTCGTCGCGGCCTGGGGGTCGAGGATCATCATGCGCCAGGGTCTAGACCACGGGGTCTGAATGTTCCGTTAATCCAGACAATTTTCGCGATTAACACGTTATAGATGAAATTGCTGTTATGAAGGGTGGGTGATTCTTCCGAGGGTTGTCCATGCTGGATTGGAACCGTATCAACGAACTGCGCGGGGAGGTCGGCGATGACGAATTCCAGCTGATCCTGGAACTGTTTCTGGACGAGGTCGAAGGTGTCATCATGCGCCTGTCGCGCCGGGACGTGCTGCAGCTGGAAACCGACCTGCATTTCCTGAAAGGATGCGCCTGGAACCTGGGCTTTGTCGATTTCGGCAATCTTTGCGATGCAGGCGAACGCAAGGCGGCCGGGGGCCGGGCGGCCGAGGTCGATGCCGAATCGCTGCTGGCCAGTTATTCCGCGTCGAAACAGGCGCTGATGCGCCAGCTGGACGCGGCGCTGCGTCCCGACAAGCGGATGCGCCTTGCCTGAGCGCCGGTCAGATCAGGAATTCCGCCAGCACCGGATCGCGGGTGATGTCGCGATAGCCGATCCCCGCCGCTTCCAGCCTGTCGCACAGCCGGGCAAGGTTTTCCGGGGCGGTGGTCTCGATGCCGATCAGGACCGAGCCGAAGTTGCGCGCCGATTTCTTCAGGTATTCGAAGCGGGCGATATCGTCCTCGGGGCCCAGCAATTGCAGGAAATCGCGCAGGGCGCCGGGCCGCTGCGGCATGCGCAGGATGAAATAGCGCTTGAGCCCCGAGAAACGCTGGGCGCGCTCCTTGACCTCGGGCAGGCGCTCGAAGTCGAAATTCCCGCCCGAACAGATGCAGACCACCCGCTTGCCGGCCAGGTCGGGAATGTCGCGCAGCACGTCCACTGCCAGCGCCCCGGCCGGTTCCAGCACGATGCCCTCGATGTTCAGCATTTCGAGCATGGTGGCGCAGATGCGATCTTCGGGCGCGGTATGGACGCGCTCGGCGCCGAAGCCGCGAAGCGCGGCAAAGGGCAGGTCGCCGATCCGCGCCACGGCGGCGCCATCGACGAAATTGTCCACGGCGGGCAGGGTCACGGGGGCGCCCGCCAGCAGCGCCTCGCGCAGGCTGGCGCCACCTTCCGGTTCGGCGAACTCGGCGCGGGTGCCGGGGGCCAGTTCGGCCAGCAACCGGGTGACGCCGGCGGCCAGCCCCCCGCCGCCGACCGGCAGGACGACGACATCCGGCGCGGCATCCAGCTGGTCGAGCAGCTCCAGCCCGACCGTGGCCTGCCCCTCGATGATGTCCGGGTCGTCGAAGGGCGACAGGAAGGTGGCGCCCTGCGCGCGGGCGAAATCCTGCGCCGCGGCCAGCGTCTGGTCGAAATAATCGCCTGTCAGCACGATCTCGATGGCGCCGTTGCCGAAGATGCGGGTCTTGTCGATCTTTTGCCGGGGCGTGGTGACCGGCATGAAGATCGTGCCGCGGGTGCCGAAATGCCGGCAGGCATAGGCCATGCCCTGCGCGTGGTTGCCGGCGCTGGCGCAGACGAAATGCCCCTGCGGCCCGGCGCCGATCTTGCGCATGGCGTTGAAGGCGCCGCGCAGCTTGTAGCTGCGCACCGGCGTCAGGTCTTCGCGTTTCAGCCAGATCTCGGCACCGTATTTCGCCGAGAGGTGATCGTTCTTCTGCAAGGGCGTCGGCTCGAAAAGGTCGCGCAGCGCGATCCCGGCCTGGCGGACAGAGGCGGCAAAGTTTTCCATGACCGGCGCATGGCGCGAAAAACCGCGGTTGGCAAGTGGGGATGGCTTGCCGCCCTGGGCGGCGGCGCCCGGCCGCCCTGGCTAGCGGGTGGCGTCCATCTTGCAGGGCAGGACGACGGGCTGTGCCCTGTCGGGCAGCCAGGCAAGCACCTGGGTATCGGAAAGGAAGGTGACGGAAAGGGGCCGGGACGGCATGGCTGGGAAATCGCATCGGTAGTTTTCCTGCCCATCCAGCGCCCGGACGAGGCTGGGCAGGTCGGGCATGATCGTCAGCGATGACGCAAGCGGCATCGCGATCATCGCGCTGAGCGGCAGGACAAAGGCCATCGACCGCAGGGCAGCGCCTCCACGCCTCGTCAGCATTTGCAGGGTAAGCAACCCCAACTGCAGCAGCATGAGCAGCGCCCCAGCCCCCGCGAAGGTCAGCCACAAAGTCGTGACCGCTGTCAGTACGTCCAGGGTCATCGGAAAGGTATCGGGCGCAACGCCGAAGCTTTGTGCCAGGATGCTGCGCGCCTTCATGCGGGCAAGCACGGCCATGCCCAGGGGAATGGCGAGGGCCAGGCCAAGCCTGAGGCCAGGCCATCCTTGCAAGCTGCCCATGATCGCGATGGCCCAGCCCAGCACCGCGATGCCGAAGGCCAATGTCAGCACGGCAAGGGCGACGGGATCATGCCAGCCGGGCAGCGGTTCGACCTGCAGCGGCGGCAGGAAGAGGAGCGCGGCGATGATCGCGCTGAGCCACCAGCAGTCGCGAAAGACACGCCGCAACAGCGCGCCCGCCTGGTCCATGAAGGCATCGCGCCACTGCCGCAGCCTGCGCCGGCACAGGATGGCGCTGCACCGGGCCCCCCGCCGAATTCCACCCGGTTTGCCGGAAAAGCCCTGCCTGCGCCTGGGCGGCGCCCCGCTCTTGTCGGTCATCGGAAAACATCCTATTGCAACATCAACTCAAAAAAAACGGGGGCCATATCGCATGTCCGACGCGCCGAAGAAAGTCGTCCTTGCCTATTCGGGCGGGCTCGACACCTCGATCATCCTGAAATGGCTGCAGACCGAATATGGCTGCGAGGTCATCACCTTCACCGCCGACCTGGGCCAGGGCGAGGAACTCGAACCGGCGCGCCAGAAGGCCGAACTGCTGGGCATCAAGCCGGAAAACATTCATATCGTCGACGTGCGCGAGGAGTTCGTGCGCGACTTCGTCTTCCCGATGTTCCGCGCCAATGCGGTCTACGAGGGGCTTTACCTGCTGGGCACCTCGATCGCCCGGCCGCTGATCTCCAAGCACCTGGTGGACATCGCGCATCGCCACGGTGCCGATGCCGTGGCCCATGGCGCCACCGGCAAGGGCAATGACCAGGTCCGGTTCGAACTGTCGGCCTATGCGCTCGACCCCTCGATCAAGGTGATCGCGCCCTGGCGGGAATGGGATCTGACCTCGCGCACCCGGCTGATCGAATTCGCCGAAGAACACCAGATCCCGATCGCCAAGGACAAGCGCGGCGAGGCGCCCTTCTCGGTCGATGCCAACCTGCTGCACACCAGCAGCGAGGGCAAGGCGCTGGAAAATCCCGCCGAGGAAGCACCCGATTACGTCTACCAGCGCACCGTCAGCCCCGAGGACGCGCCCGACCAGCCCGAATATGTCGAGATCGGCTTCGAGCGTGGCGATGCGGTGTCGATCAACGGCGAGGCGCTGTCGCCTGCCACCATCCTGACGGCGCTGAACGAATATGGCCGCAGGCATGGTATCGGCCGGCTCGACTTCGTGGAAAACCGCTTTGTCGGCATGAAGTCGCGCGGCATCTACGAGACCCCCGGCGGCACCATCCTGCTGGAAGCGCATCGCGGCATCGAGCAGATCACGCTGGACAGCGGCGCCGGGCACCTCAAGGATTCGATTATGCCGCGCTATGCCGAGCTGATCTACAACGGCTTCTGGTTCAGCCCCGAGCGCGAGATGCTGCAGGCGCTGATCGACAAGAGCCAGGAACATGTGACCGGTACCGTGCGGCTGAAGCTCTACAAGGGCAGCGTCCACACGGTCGGCCGCTGGTCGGACCATTCGCTCTACAGCGAAAAGCACGTCACCTTCGAGGACGATGCCGGCGCCTATGACCAGAAGGACGCGGCGGGCTTCATCCGGCTCAACGCGCTGCGGCTGAAGCTGGTGGCCAATCGCAACGCCAGGTTCAAGTAGACCCACCGGCCGCGGGCAGCCCCCGCGGCCTTTTTCATGAGGCCCGCCATGTCCCGTCCCGCCCATATCGCCATCGTCACCGTCTCGGACCGTGCCGCCAGCGGCGAGTACGAGGACAAGGGCGGTCCGGGGGCCGAGGCCTGGCTGCGCGCCGCCATCACCTCGCCCCTGGACATCACCCGCCGCATCATTCCCGACGGGCGCGAGATCGTCGCGGATTGCCTGCGCGACCTGGCTGACGAACAGGGCGCCGACCTGATCCTGATTACCGGCGGCACCGGCCCGGCGCCGCGCGACCAGACGCCCGAGGCCATGGCCGAGGTGATCGAAAAGGAACTGCCCGGCTTTGGCGAGGAAATGCGCCGCGCCAGCCTGCGCGAGGTGCCGACCGCCATCCTGTCGCGCCAGACCGCGGGCATCCGCGGCGCCACGCTGATGATCACCCTGCCGGGCAAGCCCTCGGCCATTGCCACCTGCCTCGATGCGGTCTTTGCGGCGGTGCCCTATTGTCTCGACCTGATCGGCGCGGCTTATGTCGAAACCGATCCTGCCCGCATCAAGGCGTTCCGGCCGAAGACATAGCCGCCGGCCGGACCAGCAGGTCGGCGGGCAGCGATTCGCGCAGTACCAGGTCGGCATTGCCGAGGTCGTTCTCCAGATGCGCCGTCACTTCGGCGGGGGAACGCCCTAGTCCCTGCCAGCGCGCCGTCAGGCGGCGGCGCAGCTCCGGCATCGACACGTCCAGCATGACCGACAGATCCCAAAGCCCGGCCAGTTCGCGCCAGGGCGCGCGGTCCAGCAGCAGGTAATTGCCCTCGACCACCACCAGCCGATCATCCGCTCCGACCCGGCCGGCGCCGGCGATGGCCAGGTCCAGGCCCCGGTCGAAGACCGGATGGATCACCTCGCCCCCGGCCTTGAGCCGCCGCACCAGCGCGACGAACCCCGCCGCGTCGAAGGTCTCGGGCGCGCCCTTGCAGCCGCGCAGCCCGCCCGCCTCCAGCAGGCGGTTGTCCAGGTGGAACCCGTCCATCGGCACCAGGACCGCATCCGCAAGCCCGGCCACCAGCTGCGCGGCCAGGGTGGATTTTCCCGATCCGGGCGCCCCGACGATGGCCACGATGCGCCGTCCCGGGCCCAGCCGCGCCACAAGGTCCAGTATTTCTTCCATGCAAAAATATCCTGGGGGGAGTCCGAAGGACGGGGGGCAAAGCCCCCCGCAGCCGTGCCGTTCAGGCCGCCGTCGCCACCTCGTCCGGCACCTTCGCCCCGGTCATGAAGGCCACCGCGTCCGACATGGAATAATCGTCCGGCCGGATCACGCACAGCCGCCGGCCCAGCCGGTGGATATGGATGCGGTCGGCCACCTCGAAGACATGCGGCATGTTGTGGCTGATCAGGATGATCGGGATCCCGCGCGAGCGCACGTCGCGGATCAACTCCAGCACGCGGCGGCTTTCCTTGACGCCAAGTGCCGCCGTCGGTTCGTCCAGGATCACCACCTTGGAGCCGAAGGCGGCCGCCCGCGCCACCGCCACGCCCTGGCGCTGGCCGCCCGACAGCGTCTCCACCGCCTGGTTGATGTTCTGGATCGTCATCAGCCCAAGCTCGGTCAGCTTCTCGCGGGCGAATTTCTCCATCGCCGGGCGGTCGAGTTTGCGGAACCACTGGCCCATGATGCCGGGTTTGCGCAATTCGCGGCCCATGAACATGTTGTCGGCGATGGAGAGGGCAGGGGACATGGCCAGCGTCTGATAGACGCATTCGATGCCATGGCCGCGCGCATCCAGCGGGCTGGCAAAGCGCACCGGCCTGCCCTCCAGCGTGATTTCGCCCTCGTCGGGCTGGACCGCCCCGGACAGCGCCTTGATCAGCGAAGACTTGCCGGCGCCGTTGTCGCCGATGACCGCCAGGATCTCGCCCGGCATCAGGTCGAAGTCGCAATGGTCCAGCGCCGTCACCTTACCATAGCGCTTGACCAGGCCGCGGGCTTTCAGAAGCGGTTCTGCGGAAGTGTTCGCGTTCATGCCGATGCCTTTCTGATCCATTGATCCACCGCCACGGCGAGGATGATGAGCAGGCCGATGAGGAAGAAGGTCCATTGCGGATCGGTGCCGACCATCTTCAGCCCCATCTCGAACACGCCGACGATCAGCGCGCCGAAGAACATGCCGACGATCGAGCCGCGGCCGCCGAACAGGCTGATCCCGCCGATCACCACCGCGGTGATGGACTGGATGTTGCCCAGTTGCCCGGTCGAGGCCGAGGGCGAGACCGAGCCGAAGCGGCCGATCATCACCCAGCCCGCGATGGCGCAGAACAGGCCCGCCAGCGCATAGACCTGGATCAGCACCCGCCTGGTGCGCACCCCGGCCAGCTCCGCCGCCTCCGGGTCGTCGCCGACGGCATAGACATGCCGGCCCCAGGCAGTATGGCGCAGGACGTAGGCCAGGATCGCGACCAGCGCCACCATCAGGAAGACGGCATAGAGGATCTTCACCCCGCCGGGCTGGATGGAATAGCCCCAGAATTGCAGCGCCGGCGCCTCGGCGGCGATGGCCGAGGAGCGGATGGTCTCGTTTGCGGAATAGATGTAGTTCGCCGCCAGGATGATCTGCCAGGTGCCCAGCGTCACGATGAAGGGCGGCAGCTTGATGCGCGCGACCAGCCAGCCGTTGGCAAAACCCATGGCCGTGCCCGCCGCCAGCCCCAGCGCGATGGCCAGCGGCGCCGGGATGCCATAGCGAAAGGTGAACTGCCCCATCAGCACCGAGGAGAACACCGCGATGGCCCCGACCGAAAGGTCGATCCCCGCCGTCAGCACCACCAGCGACTGCGCGCAGCCCAGGATGCCGACGATGGCGATCTGCTGCAGGATGGTGGACAGTGTCACCGCCTTGAAGAAGTTCGGCGACAGCAGCCCGAAGACGATGATCGCCGCGACCAGGACGATCATCGGCACCGCCGAAGGCGTCATGTGCAGCCAGTGCTGCAGGCGCTTCAGGGCGGTTTTCTGTTCGTGGAACTCGGCAACCTTGTCCGAGGCGCCTTGCAGGCCTTCCTCGTAGCTGGTGGCCGTCTTGGTGTCGGATGACATGGACGGTCTCCCCCTTGCAAGACGCCGTGCAGGGCGCCGCTGCTTGTGGTCAGGGCGGGACGATCCCGCCCTGCTGTTCAGTCGGGCCTCAGCCCCAGCAAAGCTCGGCGCCGCGGGCCGAGTCGATGGATTCGACGCCCTCGGCCGGCTTGTCGGTGACCAGCTGCACGCCGGTATCGACGAAATCCTTGCCCTCGGTCGGCGCGGGCTTGGTGCCGTCCTTGGCGAAGGCGGCGATGGCCTCGATGCCGCGCGCCGCCATGTCCAGCGGATATTGCTGCGAGGTGGCGCCGATCACGCCCTCCGCGACGTTCTGCACGCCGGGGCAGCCGCCATCGACCGAGACGATCAGCACGTCGTTCTCGCGCCCGACGGCCTTCAGCGCCTCATAGGCGCCGGCGGCGGCGGGTTCGTTGATGGTATAGACTAGGTTGATGTCGGAATCCTTGGCCAGCAGCGTCTCCATCGCCTTCAGCCCGCCTTCCTCGTTGCCCGAGGTGACCTCGTGGCCGACGATGCGCGGATCGGTCTCGTCGCCCCATTTCTCGGGGTCGCCCAGCTCGACGCCGAAGCCTTGCAGGAAGCCCTGGTCGCGCAGCACGTCGACCGAGGGCTGCGAGATCGCCAGGTCCAGAAGCGCGATCCTGGCCTCGGCCGCCGCATCGCCCATGGTGGCCCTGGCCCATTGGCCGATCAGTTCGCCGGCCTTGAAATTGTCGGTGGCGAAGGTCGCATCCGCCGCGTCGACCGGGTCCAGCGGCGTGTCCAGCGCGATCACCAGCAGCCCGGCATCCCGCGCCGCCTGCACGGAATCGACGATGGCCTTGGTGTCCGAGGCGGTGATCAGGATGCCCTTGGCGCCGTCGGCGATGCAGGCCTCGATGGCCGAGACCTGGCTTTCATGGTCGCCGTCGATGCGGCCGGCATAGGATTTCAGCTCGATCCCCAGTTCGCTGGCCTTGGCCTGGGCGCCTTCCTTCATCTTCACGAAGAAGGGGTTGGTGTCGGTCTTGGTGATCAGACAGGCGCTGTCCGCCTGCGCCATGCCGGCGATCAGGGTCAGGGTCGAGCCCGCCAGCGCAGCGCGCAGCAGTTTGGTCTTGGTCATGATGTCCTTCCTCCTCTGGGCGGGTCTGACCGCCGCCTCCTTCCAAAAGGCTGCCGAAGAAACGGGGGCTTGTCAATAAATCAATTTCGTTGATTTAATAGGGGAGAGGGAGGAAGCGACCATGCCGAACACCAATCCGGGGGCGACGCCGCAGGGGGTCCGCAGCCAGAACGAGCGGCTGATCCTGTGGCTGATTCGCCGCAACGGGCCGATGCCGCGCGCCGCGCTGGCCCAGGCCACGGGCCTGTCCGCGCAGGCCGTCACCAACATCACGCGCGAGCTGATCGCCGCCGGCCTGCTGGACGCTGGGGGTGAGCGGCGGCGCGGCAAGGTGGGCCAGCCGTTGCTGCCCTTGGCCTTGGCGCCGGACGGGGCGCTGTTTCTGGGCCTCAAGGTCGGGCGCCGGGTGGCCGAGCTGGTGCTGGTCGATTTCGCCGGCGCGATCCGGCAGATCCGGGTGCTGCCCCATGCCTATCCGCAGCCCGACGCGATTCGCGATTTTGCCATCGCCGGCGTGGCCGAGATCCTCTCGGGCCTGACCGAGGCGCAACATGCGCGTCTGGCGGGCATGGGCATTGCCAGCCCTTTCTACCTGTGGGACTGGGCCGAGGAGATGCAGCCCTGGCGCGGCCGCGACCTGCGCGCCGAACTGGCCGAGGCGCTGGACCTGCCGGTCTGGCTGGAGAATGACGGCTCCTGCGCCTGCGGGGCCGAGATGATGTTCGGCACCGAGGAATTGCCGCAGGATTTCCTGTATTTCTATGTCGCGCATTTCGCCGGCGGCGGCGTGGTGCTGGACGGGCGGCTGCGGCTGGGGCCGTCGCGCAATGCGGGTGCCATGGGCTCCTGTCCGGTGCCGGGTGGCCGGCAGGTGCTGGACGTGGCCTCGATCTCGGTGCTGGAAACGGCCTTGGGGGACGATCTGCCGCTGGAGGATGCGGCCTGGGATCTGCCGCCCGGTATCGTGCGGGAATGGCTGGACGAATCGGCGCGGGTACTGTCCCATGCGGCGCTGGGGGCGGTGGCCGTGCTGGACCTGCCGCTGGTGGTGATCGACGGTGCCATGCCGGCCGCGCTGCGGGCCGGGCTGGTGCAGGCGACCGCGGCCGGCCTGGCCGGGATGCGCCATCACGGCGTCACCCTGCCCGAGGTGCGCGCCGGAACCCTGGGCCGCCGGGCCCGCACGCTGGGGGCGGCCGCGCTGCCGCTGGGGGCGGGCTTCCTGCCGGGCGGCAGTTTCTCGGTCCCGCGGCCGGGCCGGAACGGGCATGAAACCCGAGGAACGCGCCCCGCGTTCCCGTGACGACAGGTGAAGAAAGGAAGCCGCGGCCATGGCCGACGATCCATACAAGGCGCTGGGGCTGGGCAAGAATGCCAGCCAGGACGACATCAAGCGGGCCTATCGCCGGATCGCCAAGACCGACCACCCGGACCTCAATCCCGACCCCGCCGCGCATGAGCGTTTCAAGGCCGCCTCGACCGCCTATGACCTGCTGAAGGATCCCGAGCAGCGTGCGCGTTTCGACCGCGGCGAGATCGACGCCCAGGGGCAGGAGCGGCCGCAGCGGCATTACTATCGCGAATATGCCGAGCAGGGCGACAACCCCTATCGCCAGCCGCATGGTTTCGACGATCTGTCGGATGTGTTTTCGGACCTGTTCGGCGGTCGTGCCGGCGGCGGGCGGCGCGGCGGCGCGCGCAGCTTCGACATGCGCGGCCCAGACCAGCGATTCACGCTGGAGATCGACTTCATGACCGCGGCGCGCGGTGGCTCGACCCGGATCACCATGCCCGACGGGGCTGTGCTGGAGGTCAGGATCCCCGAGGGTGCGCATGACGGCCAGGTGATCCGGCTGCGCGGCAAGGGCGGCCCCGGCATGGGCAATGGCGAGCCGGGCGATGCGCTTTTGACCCTGATCGTGGCCGAGGATCCCGACTGGAAACGCGACGGCAACGATATCGAGACCACGCTGCCCATCACCATCGACGAGGCCGTGCTGGGCGGCAAGGTCGAGGCGCCGACCATCGACGGCCCGGTGATGCTGACCATTCCGCGCGGTGCCAGTTCCGGCCAGAAGCTGCGGCTGAAGGGCCGCGGCATCAAGGGCGCGGACGGGCGGCGCGGCGACCAGCATGTGGTGCTGAAGATCGTCATGCCGCCCAGAATCGATGATGAATTGGCGCGCTTCGTGGAGAACTGGCGCCAAAACCATGCCTATGATCCGAGGAGGGGAAGATGACCCAGCGCCATTACACCCTGACCGAGACGCTGGAGGCGGTCGGCGATCTGACGCCCGAGCAGCTGGACCGCTATATCCGTGCCGGCGTGGTCGTGCCGGTGCAATCCGAACAGGGGCCGCTGTTTCGCGAGATCGACCTGGCCCGGCTGAACCTGGTCGTCGACCTGGCCGAGGGCTATCACCTCGACGAGGAGGCATTGGCCCTGGTGCTGTCGCTGGTCGACCAGCTCCACGGGCTCAGGGGCGACATGCGGGCGATTCTGGATGCGGTGGCGCGCGAGCCGGTGGAAACCCGGGTGCGGCTCAAGGCCGCGATCCGCGAGGTGCGGGTGGTGACGCGCTAATCCGCCGGCCGGCGCGCGGGCAGCGCTGCCATGATGGCCAGCCGCTCGGCCTCGGTCATCCGGCCCCAGCGGGTGATCTCGTCGATGCTGCGCAGGCAGCCGGTGCAAAGCCGGCTTGCCGGGTCGATCTGGCAGATGTCGATGCAGGGGGTCGAGGGCTTCATCCGCCGGCCCCCAGAAAGCGCAGCCGGTCCAGCGCGCCTTGCAGGATATAGCCGGCCGCGACCTGGTCGATGACCTCGGCGCGGCGCTTGCGCGAGGTGTCGCCCTCCAGCAGCGCCCGTTCGGCGGCGACGGTCGACAGCCGCTCGTCCCAGAAGGTGATCGGCAGCGGCGTCAGCCGTTCCAGGTTGCGGGCAAAGGCGCGGGTCGATTGCGCCCGCGGCCCCTCGCTGCCGTCCATGTTGCGCGGCAGGCCCAGCACCAGCCCGACCAGCGCCCGCTCGGCCGCGATCTGCAGCAGCGCCTGCGCATCGGCGGTGAATTTCGTGCGCCGGATCACCGTCAGCGGCGAGGCGACGCCGCGCAGCCCGTCGCTGACCGCGACGCCGATGGTCTTGGTGCCCAGGTCCAGCCCGGCCACGGCGCCGGTGCGGGGCAGGGCTTCGGCAAAGCTTTCGATATCCTCGCAGATCATTCCAGGCTGGCCTGTTTCGCCGCCGCCTCGATGACCTCCAGCGCCTGCGCATTGCCGGCGAATTGCCTGCGCGCCTCGGCCAGGATGTCGGCGGCATGGTCCTTTTGCCCGATCACCGGCAGGGACGAGATCAGCCGCGCCCATTCCTCGGGCGTGCCGCCCTGGGTGGCCAGCCGGGTCTCCAGCCCCTTGACCATGCCCTCGACCATCTGCTGACGCTCTTCGGCGGTCATCTCCTCGGCCGCGGCCATGGCGTCGGCATCCGGGCCGGGCATGGCGGGCAGGCTGGGCATGCCCGGCGTGCCAACGGCGGCGGGTTCGGGCGGGGTATAGTCCGGGTGGCCGGCAAACCAGGCCAGATCCTGGATCGAGCCGCGGATCGGCGCGATCCAGGGCGCGTTCTCGGGGCCCTCGGCCAGCAGCCGGGCCCAGACCGGGAAGGCCTGGTCGGGCCGGCCGTTCTGCAGGTGCAGCAGCCCCGCCATGAAGCGCGCCTGCGGATTGCGGGCGTCCCGCGCCAGCGCCTGGGCCACCGCCTCCTCGCCGTCGCGGGTGATAATGCCGCCCGCCGCCTCGATCGTCAGCCCGGCCAGCCGCGCCAGATCCTCGGCGCTGGCCTTGTCGCCGCGCAGCGCGACCAGCCGGTGCTGCGCGTCCTTGGCCGCGACCAGGTTGCCCAGCCGTTCCTCGTGCTTGGCCAGCAGCTCCAGGCCGCGCGGATCGTTGGGGTTCTTCTGCACCGCCTCGCGCAGCCGCTCGATCAGGGCGACATATTCGGCATCGGGCTCGGGGCGGGCGGGCCTGGGGGCCTGCGCCTCGGCATCGGCCTGGCTGGGGCGGCTGTCGTAAAGCGCCTGCGCCTGGGCGATGCGCTGCGCGATGGGGGCGTCGGGGCTGTCGGGCTGGCCCAGGCGCTGATAGGTCAGGAAGGCCCCGCCCAGCAGCGCGGCCAAGAGCGCCAGCGCCGCCCAGCCGCCGGCGCTGCGCCGGGTGCTGCCGGCGCGTTCCAGCGCGCGGTCGGCGGCCAGCACCTTGCGGCCGATCTCGACCCGCAGCCGCTCGGCATCCGCCGCGTCGATCACGCCGCGTTCCAGATCGCGCTCGACCTCGCGCAGCTGGTCGCGATAGATTCGCAGGTCATAGGCGGCGGCGGGCTCGGCCGCCTCGCCCTGCCGGCGCAGAAGCGGCGCGGCGATGGCCAAGGCCACCACCCCTGCCAGCGCGGCGCAGATGATCCAGAACATCGGCTTCCTCTCTTTGGCTGGTCCGGTGATAGCGGTTTTCCGCCGGCCGAGAAAGTCAAAGCCCTGCGACAAATCGCGAAGCGGGCCGCGGGACATCTGCGCCGGGCCGTGACGCAATTCGACAATCGCCCCGTCGCAACCCGGCTTGCCCGAAAACCGCCCCCGCTTCACTCTGCACGGGTCGAGTCGCAAGAGGTTCCCCATGCCCGCATCTGCAAGTTCCAGCACCGGCCGCTATTCGGTCTTTGCCATCGCGCGCGAGGCGATGCGGCTGCATACCGGCTGGAAACGCGCCTGGGCCAGTCCCGAGCCGAAGAAGAAATACCAGGTCGTCATCGTCGGCGCCGGCGGCCATGGCCTTGCCACCGCCTATTACCTGGGCAAGAATTTCGGCATCACCGATGTCGCGGTGATCGAGAAAGGCTGGCTGGGCGGCGGCAATACCGGCCGCAACACCACCATCATCCGCTCGAATTACCTGCAGGATCCGTCGGCGGCGATCTATGACAAGGCGCTGAAACTCTACGAGAACCTGTCGCAGGATCTGAACTACAACATCATGTTCAGCCCGCGCGGCCTTCTGATGCTGGCGCAGACCGAGCATGAGGTGCGCGGCTACAAGCGCACCGTCTATGCCAACCAGCTACAGGGCGTGGCGACCGAATGGGTCAGCCCGAAGCGCATCAAGGACATGCTGCCGATCATCAATATCGACGGGCCGCGCTATCCGGTCCTGGGCGGGCTTTACCAGGAGCGCGGCGGCACCGCCCGCCACGACGCCGTGGCCTGGGGCTATGCCCGCGCCTGCTCGGCCATGGGCATGCACATCATCCAGAACTGCGAAGTGACCGGCATCGAGACCGCGAACGGCCAGGTCCGCGCGGTGAACACCGGCAAGGGCCGGATCGAATGCGACAAGCTGGCGCTGATCGCCGCCGGCCACAGCTCGGTCCTGGCCGAGATGGCCGGCTTCCGCCTGCCCATCGAATCGCTGGCGCTCCAGGCGCTGGTTTCCGAGCCGATCAAGCCCTGCTGCGACCTGGTCATCATGGCCAACACCGTCCACGGCTATCTGTCGCAATCCGACAAGGGCGAGATGGTGATCGGCGGCGGCACCGACGGTTTCAACAACTACACCCAGCGCGGCTCCTGGCACCATGTCGAAGAAACCGTGCGCGCGCTGATCGAGACCTTCCCGATGCTGTCGCGGCTCAAGATGCTGCGGCAATGGGGCGGCATCGTGGACATGACCGGCGACCGCTCGCCGATCCTGTCCACCACGCCGGTCGGCAACATCTTCGTCAACTGCGGCTGGGGCACCGGCGGCTTCAAGGCCATCCCCGGCTCGGGCTGGGCGATGGCAGAGTTGCTGGCCAAGGGCCGGCCCGGCCCGCTGGCCGCCGATTTCGGGCTGAACCGTTTCGCCGAGGGCCGCTTCATCGACGAAAGCGTCGCCGCGGGGGTGGCGCATTGATGCGCAGCGCGGGCATGATCCTGCCGGCGCATGCGGTTTTTGGGCCGATTTTTGCCCAAGTGCCGGTTGCGGTGGAAAATTTCGTGCAAGGGTTGGGAAACTGTTTCCTGTCTGGTGAATTGTTGAATCACGTCACCATGACCAAGGAGTTTTCTTCATGGCCGAACAGAACAAGAGCAACCTCTGGCTCATCGTCGGCGTCGTCGTCGTCGTGCTGGTCGTCATCTATTGGTTCGTGTCTTCCGGCACCGAACCGGCAGCGACCGAGCCGCCCGCCGCGCCGGCCGTCTCGTCCGAGCCCGCACCGGTCGATGACGGCGCCGTCTCGGTCGAGCCGCCGGCCGATGCTGCTCCGGCCGATCCCGCTGTTCCCGAGCCGGCCGAGCCTGCCACCCCGGCTCCGGCCAACTAAGGCGTCCCTCCCGGCGCCTTCGGGCGCCCTCTCTCTCCAGGGCCGGGGGGCGTTGTGCCCCTCGGTTCCTTGCCGTGTCATCTGCGACGGCCGAACAGGCCGCCCCTCCCATGCGCTGCGCCGCCGCGCCGTGCCCTTGTTCCCGGCCCCCGCCATCCTTGCCAGCCGTGCAGCCCCGCCGGGCATCGCGGGCTGCGGATGCCTTGCCGGGCCCCTGCCTTCCATCGCCGCCTTGCGCGCCCGGCCGACCCTCTGGGCGCCGGCCCGCCTGCGCGCCTTGCCGCCCAAGGAGTGATCCATGCTGACCCTGACCTGTCCCTATTGCGGCGTCGCGGCCGAGGAAACCGAGCTGCAACCCGGCGGCGAGGCGCATCTGAAGCGCTTCGGTCCCGGCTCGTCGGATGCCGAGTTCGAGGCCTATCTTTTCGCCCGCAAGAACCCCAAGGGCGTGCATTTCGAACGCTGGCGCCATGCCTATGGCTGCGGCAAGTGGTTCCTGGCGGCGCGTGACACCGCTACGCTGCAGGTCTTTGGCACCTACAGCGCCCAGACCCCGCATCCCACGCCCGAGATCGTCGCCGCCATCCAGGCTGCGCGTCCCGACTGGCAGCCCGACTGGCCCGAAACCTCCGCCGAAACCCCTGTCGATACCCCCGCCGAAAGCCTGAACGCATGACCCGGACCGGACCCTTCCGCCTGCCGCGCGGCGGCCGCCTGATCGACCGCGCCTATCAACTGCCCTTCCGTTTCGACGGCCGCCAGATGCGCGGGGTCGCGGGCGATACGCTGGCCTCGGCCCTGCTGGCCAACGGCCAGCTGATGATGGGCCGCAGCTTCAAGTATCACCGCCCGCGCGGCCCGATCGCCTCGGGCGCCGAGGAACCGAACGCGCTGCTGGGCCTCGGTCAGGGCGGCCGGTTCGAGCCGAACCAGCGCGCCACCACCACGCCGCTGGTCGCCGGCATGGTCACCGCCAGCCAGAATTGCTGGCCCAGTCTGAACGCCGATATCGGCGCAGTGAACAACTGGCTCTATCGCTTTTTCCCGGCCGGTTTCTATTACAAGACCTTCATGTATCCGCGCGGCTTCTGGAAACATGTGTTCGAGCCGATCATCCGCCGCTCGGCCGGCCTGGGCAAGGCCCCGACCGATCCCGACCCGGACAAGTACGAACAGGCCTATGCCCATGTGGACGTGGTGGTCGTCGGCGGCGGCATCGCCGGGCTGGCCGCGGCCCGCGACGCCGCGCGCCGGGGCAAGTCGGTCTGGCTGGTCGAGCAGGCACCGCATTTCGGCGGCCGCACGCCGACCGACCATGCCGACGGCCAAGCCCGCGTCGATGCGCTGCTGGCGGAATTGCGGGGGATGGAGAACGTCACCCTGCGCCGCTCGACCCAGGCGACCGGGCTTTACGACCACGGTTATCTGCTGGTGCGGGAATCGCTGGCCGATCACGACCCGAACGCGGGCATCCCGCGCCAGCGCCTGTGGCGCATCCGCGCGGGCCATGTGATCGTCGCCACCGGTGCGCTGGAGCGGCCGCTGAGCTTTGCCGGCAATGACGTGCCAGGGGTCATTCTGGCCTCGGCCGTGCGCGATTACATCGACCTTTACGGCGTGGCGCCGGGCCGGCGGATCGTCGTCGTCACCAATAACGACGATGCCTATCGCACCGCGCTGGCGGCGCTGGATGCCGGGCTCGAGGTCGCCGCGGTGATCGACGCGCGCAGTTCGGCCACGGGGGCGCTGCCCGCAGCGGTGCGCGCCCGCGGCCTGCGCGTCCTGACCGGCAGCGCCATTGCCGGCATCAAGGGCGGCCAGGCGGTCGAGGCGGTCAAGATCTGCGCCCATTCCGGCTCGGGCCAGGTCACCGAGACCGTGGATGCCGATTGCGTCGCCATGTCCGGCGGCTGGTCGCCGGTGGTCCACCTGTGGAGCCATTGCGGCGGCAAGCTGAACTGGTCCGACGCGCAGTCGATGTTCGCCCCCGACCCGAACCGCCCGCCGACCGGCGCCGACGGCAAGGCGATGGCCAGCTGCGCGGGTGCAGCGGCGGGCGACCTGCTGGTCCCGGAACTGACCGGCGCGCAGGCGGAATCCGCGACCATGCCGGTCTGGGTCATGCCGGCCCACGCCACGCGCAAGATGAAGTTCAAGATGTGGCTCGACTTCCAGAACGACGTGAAGGTCTCGGATGTCGAACTGGCCGCGCAGGAAGGCTATCACAGCGTCGAGCATACCAAGCGTTACACGACCCTCGGCATGGCGACCGACCAGGGCAAGGTCAGCAACATCAACGGCCTTGCCGTGCTGTCCCATGCGCTGAACCAGCCGATCCCGGCCACGGGCACGACGACCTTCCGCCCGCCCTATACGCCGCTGACCCTGGGCACCATCGCCGGCGAGGCGCGGGGCGAGATCTTCCAGCCCTTGCGCAAGACGCCCATGCATGGCTGGCACGAAAGCCGCGGCGCCTTCTTCGAGCCGGTCGGCCACTGGCGCCGCCCCTATTGCTACCCGAAGGCGGGCGAAAGCCATGGCGACGCGGTGGCGCGCGAGATCCGCGCGGTGCGGGCCTCGGTCGGCACGCTCGATGCCTCGACGCTGGGCAAGATCATCGTCAAGGGCCCGGATGCGGGCAGGTTCCTCGACATGATGTATACCGGCATGATGTCCACGCTGCCGGTGGGCAAGTGCCGCTATGGGCTGATCTGCAACGAGAACGGCTTCCTTGTGGACGACGGCGTGGCCGCGCGGCTCAGCGAGGACACCTGGCTGGTGCACACCACCACCGGCGGCGCCGAGCGCATGCACGGCCATTTCGAGGACTGGCTGCAATGCGAATGGTGGGACTGGAAGGTCTGGACCGCCAATGTCACCGAGCAATGGGCGCAGGTCGCCGTGGTCGGCCCGAAGGCCCGCGTGCTGCTGGAGCGGCTGGGCGGCATGGACCTGTCCCCCGAGGCGCTGCCCTTCATGGGCTGGGCCGAGGGCCAGATCGCCGGCATTCCCGCCCGCGTCTATCGCATCAGCTTTTCGGGTGAACTCAGCTTCGAGGTGGCGGTGCCGGCGAACCGCGGCCTTGAACTGTGGGAAAGGCTGCATGAGGCCGGGCGCGACCTGGACGTTACCCCCTACGGCACCGAGGCGATGCATGTCATGCGCGCCGAAAAGGGCTTCATCATGATCGGCGACGAGACCGACGGCACGGTGATCCCGCAGGATCTGGGCCTGAACTGGGCGATCAGCAAGAAAAAGGCGGATTATATCGGCAAGCGCGCGCAGGAGCGCAGCCACATGACCGATCCCCGGCGCTGGAAGCTGGTGGGGCTGGAAAGCGTCGACGGCCGGGTGCTGCCCGACGGCGTCTATGCGGTGGAAGAGGGCGTGAACGCCAACGGCCAGCGCAAGGTGCAGGGCCGCGTGACCTCGACCTATATGTCGCCGACGCTGGAGCGGCCCATCGCCATGGGCCTGGTGCGGCAGGGGCCGGAACGCATGGGCGAGGTGCTGGAGTTCCCGGTCGCGGGTCAGGAAAGCTACAAGGCGCGGATCTGCGATCCGGTCTTCTACGACAAGGAAGGGAGCCGGGCGAATGGCTGAGGCACTGGCGAAGATCTCTCAGGTGCAGGACTGGGGCATGATCCAGATCCGCGCCGACCTGGCGCGGGCGGGCGAGGCCATCGCCGCGGCGGCCGGGGTGGCGCTGCCCGGACAGGGCCGCATCACCACCGACGGCAGCCGCTCTCTCGGCTGGATGTCGCCGGACGAGCTGCTGCTGGTCCTGCCGTGCGCCGAGGCGGCCGAGGCGCTGGCCGCCCTGCAGGACGCGCTTGCGACTGAACACGCGCTGGTGCTGGATGTCAGCGACATGCGCGCGGTGTTCCGCATCCAGGGCGCCCGCGCGCTGGACGTGCTGGCAAAGCTCTGTCCCGCCGACCTGGCGGCCATGCCCGAGGACGGGCTGCGCCGCACCCGCGCGGCCCAGGTCGCCTGCGGCATCTGGCGCGAACCGGGCGGCTATGTGCTGATCGGCTTCCGCTCGGTCACCGACTACCTGCGCGGCATCCTGACCGGCGCGGCGGCGCCGGGCACGCAGCTTAGCCCGCGCTAGGACTTGTGGCGGCGGCAGGGCGGCGTATGGATGGGGGGTGAAAGCCACCCGGTTGATTCCATGCGCGCCGCCCTTGTCTTGCCCTGTCTCCTCGCCGGCCTGGTTTCACCGGGCCCCGCCGCCATGGCGCAGGCCTGGGGGCAAGAGCCGCCGGTGGTGATGGTGTGCCAGATCCTCGACGAAAGCGGCACCGGCTGGGTGCCCGAGTTCATCATGATGACGCGCCAGACCGCCGGCCCGCGCCAGGGCCGGATCGAGGTCTTCGACCCGATCCTGCAGCGCATCGTCGGCCAGCCGATCGAGGCCAGGATCACCGCCGATGACCGCACCAGCCGCAGCTATGGCTGGGCGCTGGCCGGGGTGCGCAATGCCTCGGGGCAGCGGACCGAGCGGCTGGACTTTCGGCTGACGGTGCAAAAGGCCGATGGCAGCGCGCGGGTGACGGTGACGGCGCTGGGCTATGACAACATCATGACCGGGACCGGGGCCTGCGGCTCTCCTGGCGGGGGATAGGGCAGGAACCCGCGCCGCCTTGAAGGCGTTTAGCGGCCGACAGGGCTTTTCCCCGTTTGGCAGCTGTGCCAGAACAGATTCCGAAACCGTTGGAAAGGAAACCGAAAATGGCCTTCACGCTTCCCGATCTTCCCTATGCTCACGACGCGCTGGCTGCTGGCGGCATGTCCAAGGAGACGCTGGAATACCACCACGACAAGCACCACAAGGCCTATGTCGACAAGCTGAACGAGCTGGTCGCCGGCACCGAATGGGAAGGCAAGAGCCTTGAGGACATCGTCAAGGGCACCTACCAGTCGGGCGCCGTGGCGCAGAACGGCATCTTCAACAATGCCAGCCAGCATTGGAACCACGCCCAGTTCTGGGAAATGATGACCCCGAACCCCGGCGCCATTCCGGGCGAACTGGAAAAGGCCCTGACCGAAGCCTTCGGTTCGGTGGACGAGTTCAAGAAGAAGTTTTCGGAAGCCGGCGTCGGCCAGTTCGGCTCGGGCTGGGCCTGGCTCGTCAAGGACAAGGACGGCAGCCTGAAGGTCACCAAGACCGAGAACGGCGTGAACCCGCTCTGCTTCGGCCAGACCGCGCTGCTGGGCTGCGACGTGTGGGAACACAGCTATTACATCGATTTCCGCAACGCCCGGCCGAAATACCTAGAAAACTTCCTCGACAAGCTGGTGAACTGGGAAAACGTGGCCTCGCGCCTCTGATCCCGGCAAGGCATCGCGTCAAGGCCCGCCCCGTTCGGCGGGCCTTTTCCGTGGCGGGCGGAATCGGGTTGCGGCGCGGCGCATCCGGCGCCAGTCTTCGCCCGATGCGCAAGGAGACGAGATGAAACCGCTGCTGCCCGCCCTTTGCCTGGGCCTGATCCCCCTTGCCGCGCCGGCGCAGGATGCGGGGCTGGTCATCCATGGCGGCTATGCCCGCGCCGCCGATCCCCGTTCCGGCGCCGCCTTCATGGTGATCGAGAATCGCGGCGCCGGGGCCTGCACGCTTTCCTCGGTCGCCTCGGACGCGGCCGAGCGGGTCGAATTGCATACCCATCGCGACGAGGGCGGCGTGATGCGGATGGTCAAGGCGGGTCCGATCCGGATCCCCGCCGGCGCCCGGCACGAACTGGCGCGGGGCGGCGATCACGTGATGCTGATGGGATTGAAGCAGCCGCTTGCGGATGGCGAGGAACTGGCGCTGACGCTGGATTTCGGCCCCTGCGGCACGGTCCGGGCCCGCCTGCCGGTCGACAACAAGCGCATGCCCGGCCACGCGCATTAGCGCCGGGCTTCGGCCCTTTCGATCAGCGCCTCGACCTTGGGGCCCAGCGATTGCACGATCAGCCCGACCCCTTCGGCCGAGGCATGCAGCCCGTCGGGTTGCAGCATGGCCTTGTAGCCCTCGTCCGGCAGGTCGAAGAGCGGCTGATACAGGTTCTCCATCAGCAGCGCATCGTGCTGCGCGGCCATGCGCGGCCATATCTCGGCCCAGTCGCGGCGCAAGGGGTCGTCATGGTCGGGCGAGGCGATGCCGACCAGCAGCAGCGGCCGGCCGGTCTTGCCGGCCTGGCCCAGGATCGAATCCAGGTTGTCTGCGACCATGGCGGGGGAAAAGCCCATCAACAGGTCGTTGCCGCCCAACTCGACGATCACCGCATCGGGCTTGTGGCGGGCCAGCGAATAGCCGATCCGCACCCGTCCGCCCGCCGTGGTGTCGCCCGAAAGCCCGCCGTTCAGCACCAGCACGTCATGGCCGCGCGCCCTCAGCCAGTCCTGCAATTGCGGCACCAGCCCGTGCTTGCGCGGCAGGCCGTAGCCTTCGGTCAGGCTGTCGCCGAAGGCCAGGATGCGCAGCGGCGTCGCCGCCGCCATCGGTGCGGCCGCAAGGGCCAGGATCAGGACAAGGGCTTTCAGCATCATGCGGCACGCCTCAATCGCAACGCGTTACTGACCACGAAGACCGAGGACAGCGCCATGGCCCCGGCCCCCAGCATGGGTGACAACTGTGGCCCGCCAAAGGGCACCAGCGCCCCCATGGCCACGGGAATCAGGGCCACATTGTAGCCGAAGGCCCAGAACAGGTTCTGCCGGATATTGCGCATGACGCTGCGTGACAGGCGGATGGCCCGCGCCACGCCCATCGGATCGCCGCCGACCAGCACCACCTCGGCCGATTCGATGGCGACATCGGTGCCGGTGCCGATGGCAATGCCGGTCTCGGCCGCGGCCAGCGCCGGGGCGTCGTTGATGCCGTCGCCGACAAAGACCGTGCCGGGGCCCATCTCGCGGATGGCGGCCAGCTTGCCCTCGGGCAGCACGCCGGCGGTCACGCGGTCGATGCCCAGCTGGCGGCCCACCGCCTCGGCCGTGGCCTGCACGTCGCCCGAGATCATCGCGGTTTGCAGGCCAAGCGCGTGCAGTTCGGCCACGGTCTCGGCCGCCTCGGGGCGGATGGGGTCGGCCAGGGCCATGGCGGCGGCGTGCCGGCCGTCCACGGCCAGATGCACCGGGGTCGCGCCATGCGCCGCCCAGCCCTCGGCCGCGGCGATCAGGGCGGGGGCGGCGGTGATGCCCGCCTCGGCCAGCGCGGCGGCATTGCCGATCAGCAGCGCGTGCCCCTCGACCCGTGCCGAAAGCCCGCGGCCCGCCGCAGCCTGAACCGCCTCGGCCGTGGGCAGCTCCAGCCCCTTGCCGTGCGCGGCGCCGACGATGGCGGCCGCCAGCGGGTGTTCCGAACGCGCCTCGGCCGCGGCGGCAAGACGCAGGGCGTCCAGGGGCGCGATCTCCTCGGCCTCGATGGCGGTCAGGGCGGGCGCGCCTTGCGTCAGCGTGCCGGTCTTGTCGAAGCCGACGATGCGCGCCTCGGCCAGCCTTTGCAGCGCGTCGCCGCGCCGGAACAGCACGCCCAGTTCCGCGCCGCGCCCGGTGCCGACCATGATCGAGACCGGCACCGCCAGCCCCATGGCGCAGGGGCAGGCGATGATCAGGACCGCAATCGCCGCGACCAGCGCCTGCCCCAGCGCGCCGGCAAAGATCATCCACAGCGCGAAGGTCAGGGCCGCCAGCCCGATCACCACCGGCACGAAGACCGCGGTGATGCGGTCCACCAGCGCCTGCACCGGCAGCTTGGTGGCCTGCGCGTCCTCGACCATGCGGATGATGCGGGCCAGCACCGTGTCGCCGCCGGTCGCGGTGACGCGATAGGCCAGCGCCGCGTTGCCGTTCACCGTGCCGCCGGTCACGGGATCACCCGGCTGCTTGGCGACCGGCACCGGCTCGCCGGTCAGCATGGATTCGTCGATGGCGCCGCTGCCCTCGGTCAGCACGCCGTCCACCGCCACCCGCTCGCCGGGGCGCAGATGCACGATGTCGCCGGGATGCAGTTCGGCCACCGGGATTTCGACGATGCGGCCGTCGCGCTCGACATGGGCGCTGTCGGGAGCAAGTTCGATCAGCCGGCGGATGGCGTCGCCGGCCTGGCCCTTGGCGCGGGCTTCCAGCCAGCGGCCCAGCAGGATCAGCGTGACGATGACGGCAGCGGCCTCGAAATAGACATGCACCGAATCCGGCGGCAACAGGCCCGGCGCGAAGGTCGCCACCGTCGAATAGAGCCAGGCCGCCGAGGCGCCGAGCGCGACCAGGCTGTTCATCTCGGGTGCGCGGCGCATCAGCGCGGGGATGCCGATGCGGAAGAACATCCGCCCCGGCCCGGCCAGGACGGCGGTGGTCAGCAGGAACTCCAGCACCCAGAGCGTGCGCTGGCCGATGGCCATGTGCAGCCAATGATGGAAGGCGGGAAAGGCATGGCCGCCCATCTCGGCGACAAAGACCGGCAGGGTCAGCACCAGGGCGACCAGGAAATTGCGCTTCAGCGTGGCCGCATCGCCGCCATGGTCGTGCATGTGATGGCCGGCCTCGGCCTGCACCTGCGCCGGATAGCCCTTGGCGGTCACTGCATCGGCCAGCGCCTGCGGCGCGACGGCGGGGGAATGGCGGATGGTGGCGCTGCCGGTGGCCAGGTTCACCTGCGCCGTGGTCACGCCGGGCAGCGCGGCCAGCGTCTTTTCGACCCGGCCCGAGCACGAGGCGCAGGTCATGCCCTCAATGGCCAGGCGGGTTTGCTGCGGCTCGGCCGGGTAGCCGGCCCGCGCCAGCGCCTCGACGGCGCGGGGCAGGGCCTCGGGCGCGGCCAGGCGGAAATGCGCCCGGCCGGTGGCCAGGTTGACCTGCGGATCACGGACGCCCGGCACGGCGGCCAGCGCCTTTTCGACGCGGCCCACGCAAGAGGCGCAGCTCATGCCCGAGACGGTCAGCTCGGCATCGTTTGGGTGATGTTTCATCGGATTGTCCTGTCAGAATGGCGAAAGAAGGCGCGATTCAGACAGGGTGTGGCGGAGCCTGCGGATGGTGCGGTGCGTGGTGCAGAAGCTGCTGGGGCAGCGGCCCGTCGCCCGGCGCGGGGCGCCAGCGCAGCGGATGGCCATCGCCCGCCAGCATGGGACGGGCCAGGCGCGGACGGGCCGCGACATGGCAGCGGCAACCGCGCCCGCCCCGGCCCCGGCACAAATGCGGGGCGCGCACGGGCGCGCGACGCGGCGGGCGGCGGATGGAGGCACAGGTCGCGCAGGTCATGGCGGGCGGTCCTTTCCCGATGCAAGCTAGGCACGTTTGCCGCGCGTTTCAACCGCGTCACGGCGCTTTGAGTTGATCCCGGCCGCCCGAGCGGTTAGGCGCATGGTCAAGAAACGCAAGGATTCAGGACGGACAGATGAACCGCAGACAGATGCTGATGGCCGCCTTGCCGCTGGTGGCCGTGCCCTCGCTGGCCCTGGCACAGGCCCAGCCCGCGGCGCTGACCACCAAGGCCGAGCCCCGGCGCGATCCCTATGCCCCGACCGAGGTCTCGATCCGCAACGATTTCGAGGTCGGCAGCATCGTCGTGGTCTCGAAGGATTTCTTCCTCTATCACGTCATCGCGCCTGGCCGGGCGGTGCGCTATGGCGTCGCGGTGGGCAAGGCCGAGCTGGTCTGGAAGGGCCGCGCCACCGTCGGGCGCAAGACCGAATGGCCCAGCTGGACCCCCACGCCGGCGATGATCAAGCGCAATCCCGGCCAATATGCCAAATGGGCCGACGGCATGCCGGGCGGCCCGTCCAACCCGCTGGGCGCGCGGGCGCTGTATCTTTACGACGCCAGGGGCAACGACACCTCGATCCGCATCCATGGCACGACCGAGCCGAACTCGATCGGCCGCGCCGTCTCGAACGGCTGCATCCGCATGCGCAACGAGGCGGTGATGGACCTGTTCGAGCAGGTGCCGATCGGAACCCCGGTCTACGTCTACTAAGTGGACATCCGCCTGACATCGCTGTCGGACCCGGTGCTGTCCGGGTTCGATACCGTCATCGACACGCGCTCGCCTTCGGAATATGCCGAGGATCACCTGCCGGGCGCGATCAACCTGCCGGTGCTGTCGGACGAGCAGCGCGCGCAGGTCGGCACGATCTACAAGCAGGTTTCCCCCTTCGATGCCCGCAAGCTGGGCGGCGCCATGGTCGCCGCCAATGCCGCGCGTCATATCGCCGGGCCGCTGGCGGGTTTCGGCGGCGGCTGGCGGCCGCTGGTCTATTGCTGGCGCGGCGGCCAGCGCTCGGGGGCCTTCGCCACCATCCTGTCGCAGATCGGCTGGCGTGTCGGCCGCATCGAGGGCGGCTACAAGGCCTGGCGGGCGCTGGTGGTGGCGCGGGTCACGGCACCCGTGGCCGCGCCGGTGGTGGTGCTGGACGGCAATACCGGCAGCGCCAAGACCGAAATCCTGGCGCGGCTTGCGGCGCGCGGCCACCAAGTCATCGACCTGGAGGGGCTGGCGAACCATCGCGGCAGCCTGTTCGGGGCGCTGCCGGGCGGCCAGCCATCGCAGAAGCTGTTCGAAAGCCGCCTCGCCCTGGCGCTGGAGGCGCTGGACCCCGCGCGGCCGCTGCTGGTCGAGGCCGAAAGCTCGCGCATCGGCGCGCTGAACCTGCCACGCGGCATCTGGCAGGCGATCGCGGCGGCGCCGCGCATCCGTCTGGCCGTGCCGGTCGAGGCCCGCGCCGCCTATACCGAACGCGCCTATGCCGAGACCTGCGCCGATCCCGAGGCCGTGGCGCGGATCGTGGCGCTGTTGCGGCCCTTGCACCCGGCCGAGCGGATCGAGGGCTGGTTGCGCCTGGTCGATGCCGCCGACTGGCGCGGGCTGGCCGAGGGGCTGATGCGCGACCATTACGACCCACGCTATGAGAAGCACCGGGCGCGCCATGACGACGGTCGCGGGCCGGCGGTGGCGCTGGACGGGCTGGACGACCTCGAGGCCGCCGCTTCGGCGGTCGAGGCGGTGCTGGCGGGGCTTGAGCTTGCCGGGCCGGCGCCGGCGGCACGCTCGGCGGCCTCCGGCGGGGATATTTGAACAAGAAAGAAGCCGGGGTCAGGCGCCCTGGCCAAGGAAGCGGCGCAGGATGCGTTCCAGCTTGGCCGCGCCCAGCGGCGCCATGGCCTTGGTATGTTCGTGGCTGATCGATTCGTCCGAGAGGCCGGCGCCCATATTGGTGATGACCGAGACGGCGGCGCAGCGCAGGCCCAGGAAGCGCGCCAGGATCACCTCGGGCACGGTGGACATGCCGACCGCATCGGCGCCCAGGATGCGGGCGGCGCGAATCTCGGCCGGGGTCTCGAAGGAAGGCCCCGAGAACCAGCAATAGACCCCCTCGGGCAGCGCGATCCCATCGGCCTCGGCGGCGGCCCTGAGCCCGGCGCGGAGGCCCGGGTCATGGGCGTCGGTCATCGGCACGAAGCGCGCCTCGCTGGGTTCCCCGATCAGCGGATTGGTGCCGGCGAAGGCGATGTGGTCCGACAGCAGCATCAGGGATCCCGGCGGCATCTCGGCGCGCAGGCTGCCCGCTGCATTGGTCAGGATCAGCTGCCGGGTGCCGAGTGCCTTCAGCACCTCCAGCGGCAGGCGCATGACATCGGCGCGGCCGGATTCGTAGTAATGCGCCCGCCCGCCCAGGACCGCGACCCGCCGCCCCTCCAGCTGTCCGACGACCAGTTGCGGCACATGGCCCGACACCCCGGCATGCGGAAAGCCCGGCAGGTCGGAATAGGGGATCGCCACGCCCTCGACCGCCGCCGCCAGATGCCCGAGCCCCGAGCCGAGGATCAGCCCGTATTCCGGCGGCGCGTCCCCCGCCCGGCTGCGGATCAGATCGGCGAGTTCAGCGTTCCTTGACATAGGGCTCTCCTCCGGCGCGGGGCGGGATGGCGCGGCCGACGAAGCCGGCCAGGATGATGACGGTCAGGATATAGGGCAGGGCGTTCATGAACATCGAGGGCACGGTCACCACCCCCAGGTCGAGATTCGGGAAGCGGTTCGCCACCGCCTCCATCAGCCCGAACAGGAAGGTGGCGAAAAGCGCGCTCCATGGCCGCCACTTGGCGAAGATCAGCGCCGCCAGCGCGATGAAGCCGCGCCCGGCGGTCATCTCCTTGACGAAACCGGCCGAGATGCCGGTGGCGAGATAGGCGCCTGCGAGGCCGCAAAGCACCCCGCAGATCATCACGGCGGCAAAGCGCAGCCGGGTGACCGAGACGCCAGCGGTATCGACCGAGGCCGGGTTCTCGCCCACCGCGCGCAGCCGCAACCCGAAGCGGGTGCGATAGAGCACCCACCAGGTCAGCGGCACCATGGCGAAGGCGATATAGACCAGGATGGTGTGGCCCGAGATCAGCTCGGCATAGACCGGCCCGATCACCGGCACCGGGCGCAGGCTGTCGGCGAAGGGCAGGGTGATCTCGCCGAACCGCGCCGCGCCGGAGAGCGAGGGCGTGCGCCCGCCCAGCCCGAAGATCTTCTGCCCCAGAAGCACCGTCAGCCCCGAGGCGAGGAAGTTGATCGCCACGCCCGAGATCAGCTGGTTGCCGCGAAAGCTGATCGAGGCGAGGCCATGCAGCCCGGCCATGGCCGCGGCGCCGGCGATCCCGGCCAGCAGCCCCAGCCAGGCGCTGCCGGTGGCATAGGCGACCGAGGCCGAGGTGAAGGCCGCCATCAGCATCTTGCCTTCCAGCCCGATATCGAAGACCCCGGCGCGCTCCGAATAAAGCCCGGCCAGGCAGGCCAGCAGCAGGGGCGTCATCAGCCGCACCGCTGAATCGAGGATCTGGATCACGGTCGCGAAATCCATCACGCCCCCTTCCGGCGCAGCGCCGTGAACAGCCGTTCCAGCGGCATGCGCACCATGTTGTCCAGCGCCCCGGTGAACAGGATCACCAGCGCCTGGATGACCACGATCAGCTCGCGCGGGATCGAGGTCCACAGCGCCAGTTCGCCCCCGCCCTGGTAGAGGAAGCCGAAGAGCAGCGCCGCCAGGAATACCCCGAACGGGTGGTTGCGGCCCATCAGCGCCACGGCGATGCCGATGAAGCCGGCGCCCTCGACCGCGTTCAGCATCAGCCGCTCGGCCTCGCCCATGACGTTGTTGATCGCCATCAGCCCGGCCAGCGCCCCCGAGACCAGCATGGCCAGGACCGTGATCCGCACCGGCGAGATGCCGGCGTAAAGCGCCGCCTGTTCGGACTTGCCGAAGGCGCGGATCTCATAGCCCGGCCGCGTATGCCAGATCAGCAGCCAGACCAGCAGGCAGGCGGCGATGGCGACGAAGAAGGTGACATTGGCGGGCGTGTTCCGGCCCCATTCGAAGCCGAGCCCCAGCGCCATGTCCGAAAGCTTCGGCAGATGCGCCGCCGCGGGGAACCGGGCCGAGGCCGGGTCCATGCTGCCCACGGGCCGCAGCAGGTTGACCAGGACATAGTTCAGCAGCGCCGCGGCGATGAAATTGAACATGATGGTGGTGATGACGATATGGCTGCCGCGCCGGGCCTGCAGCCAGGCCGGGATCAGCGCCCAAAGCGCCCCGAACAGCGCCGCCCCGACCGCCGCCGCCGGCAGAGCGAAGGCCCAATGCGGCCAGGGCAGGGCCAGTACCACCAGCGCGACGCCCAGGCCCCCCAGGGCGGCCTGCCCCTCGCCGCCGATGTTGAACAGCCCGGCATGATAGGCGACCATGACCGCCAGGCCGGTGAAGATGAAATTCGTTGTGTAATACAGGGTGAAGCCCCAACCATAGCTGGATCCCAGTGCGCCCTGGACCATCACCTTCAGCGCCTCGACGGGATCTTCACCGATAGCCAGGATCACCAGTGCCGAGATGCCAAAGGCCAGCACCAGAGAAATCAGCGGCGTCAGGATCACATCCGCCCATTTCGGCATTCGCTCCATCAGCCCGCCTCTCCCGGTTTTCTCCGTTTTCCAAATACCCCCGCCGGAGGCATGCGACGGCTCATCCCGCACCGCCGCCGGCATCCGTCGCCGGCGCGGCCGCCGGCGGGATCGCCGCCTCGGGCGGCGTCAGGGCGGGATCGACCCCGGCCATCAGGCAGCCCAGATCTCCGGTCGTCGCCCCTTCGGCCGGGCGCTCGCCCATGACGCGACCGTCGAACATCACCGCGATGCGATCCGACAGCGCCATGATCTCGTCGAGCTCGACCGAGACCAGCAACACCGCCTTGCCGGCATCGCGCAGCGCCAGGATGCGCTTGTGGATGAACTCGATGGCGCCGATATCAACCCCGCGCGTCGGCTGGCCGATCAGCAGCAAGTCCGGGTTGCGCTCGACCTCGCGCGCGACCACGATCTTCTGCTGGTTGCCGCCCGAGAAATTCCGGGCCGTAAGGTCCGGGTCCGGCGGGCGGATGTCGAAACGCTCGATCTTGGCCATGGCATCGGCGCGGATGGCGGCATTGTCCATCAACGGGCCGCGCTGGAACTCGGGCGCGTGGTGATAGCCGAAGGCCGTGTTCTCCCAGGCGGTGAAATCCATGATCAGCCCTTCGGCCTGCCGGTCCTCGGGAACATGGCCGATGCCGGCGCGGCGCCGCGCGCGGCCGTCGGCCTCCGGACCATGCAGCGGCAAGGGCCGGCCATTGAGCCGGATCTCGCCCTGAAGCTTTGCCCCCGCCTCGGGAAAGCCGCCCAGGATCTCCAGCAGTTGCGTCTGGCCGTTGCCAGCCACGCCGGCGATGCCCAGGATCTCGCCTGCCCGGATCTCCAGGTCGATGCCGCGCAGCCGCTCGACGCCCTCGGCATCGACCATGCGCAACCCCCGCACTTCCAGCACCGGCGCGCCCGGCCGGGCGGGTGGCTTTTCCACCCGCAACAGCACCTTGCGGCCCACCATCAGCTCGGCCAGCTCGGTCGGGCTGGTCTCGGCGGTCTTGACCGAGGCCACCATCTCGCCGCGCCGCATGACCGAGACATTGTCGGTGATCTCCATGATCTCGCGCAGCTTGTGGGTGATCAGGATGATGGTCTTGCCCTCGTCCTTGAGCCCGCGCAGGATGCGGAACAGGTGGTCGGCCTCGGCGGGGGTCAGCACGCCGGTTGGCTCGTCCAGGATCAGGATGTCGGCCTGGCGATACAGCGCCTTCAGGATCTCGACCCGCTGCTGGTGGCCGACCGACAGTTCCTCGACCAGCGCATCGGGATCGACCTGCAAGCCGTATTCGGCGGCCAGCCGCTTCAACGTGCCGCGCGCGCGGGCCAGCGAGGGATGCAGGAGCCCGCCGTCCTCGGCGCCCAGGATCACGTTTTCCAGAACGGTGAAGTTCTGCACCAGCTTGAAATGCTGGAACACCATGCCGATGCCGGCGCGGATCGCGGCCTGGCTGTCGGCGATGGCGACGGGCTGGCCGCCGATCTGGATCTCTCCGGTATCGGGGCGGTAGAAACCGTAAAGGATCGACATCAGCGTCGATTTCCCGGCGCCGTTTTCGCCGATGATGCCGTGGATCGTGCCGCGCCGCACGACCAGGTCGATGTCCTTGTTGGCCTGCACCGGCCCGAAAGCCTTGGAAATCCCGCGCAATTCGATCGCCGGGGCGGGCGCGGCCGTCATCTACTGCACCGGGCAGGTATTGTCGGTCATGTAGTCATGCACCTTGATCCCGCCCGATTCGATGGCCTGGGCGGCGGCGTCGACGGCGGTGGCGATCTCGTCCGAGATCAGCGGCTTGTTGTTGTCGTCCATGGCCAGCGACACCCCGCCCGAAGCCAGGTCCATGACCCGGACGCCCGGCTCGACCTCGGTCCCGGCCTTGAAGGCCTCGTAGACGGAAACATCCACGCCCTTGACCATCGAGGTCAGCACCTGGCCCGGATGCAGGTGGTTCTGGTTGCTGTCCACGCCGATCGACAGCACGCCAGCATCCGCCGCCGCCTGCAAGACGCCGATGCCGGTTCCGCCCGCCGCGGCATAGACCACGTCCGCCCCCTGCGAGACCTGCGCCTTGAGCAGCTCGCCCCCCTTCACCGGGTCGTTCCAGGCGGCGGGGGTGGTGCCGGTATAGTTGATGATCAGCTTGCCGTCCGGCCGGGTGGCCTTGAAGCCCTGGGCATAGCCGCATTCGAATTTGTGGATCAGCGGGATGTCCATGCCGCCGATGAAGCCCACCGTGCCCGATTTCGACGCCAGCGCCGCGGCGACGCCGGCCAGGTACGAGCCCTGCTCCTCGGTAAAGACCACGGATTGCACGTTGGGCTGCTCGACCACCATGTCGATGATGACGAATTTCGTGTCGGGATAATCCGGCGCGATCTTGGCCAGCACCTCGCCAAAGGCAAAGCCGGTCATCACGATGGGATTGGCGCCCGATTGTGCCAGCCGGCGCAGGGCCTGTTCGCGCTGCGCCTCGGATTGCATCTCCAGTTCCTTGTAGGTGCCCCCGGTCTCGGCCTTCCAGCGTTCGGCGCCGTTATAGGCGGCCTCGTTGAAGGATTTGTCGAACTTGCCGCCCAGATCGAAGATCAGCGCCGGATCGGCCAGGGCTGCGACGGGCAGCAGGGTCAGGCAGGCGCCGGCGAGCAGGGATTTCATCAGGGACATGTCGGACCTCAAGACGGTTTGCGGGCGAGTCGGCCCAGGATGTTCGGATTAGGGCGCATGGGCCGGAATCCGTCAACAATCTTGTCTTGGGTCAGAGGGTGCGCCGCATCAGCACCGCATCCAGGCCGGGCGCGTAGTAATTCCGCCGCTTTCCAAGGGTTTCCCAGCCCGCGCCGGCATAAAGCGCCATGGCGGCCGCATTGTCCGCCGCGACCTCCAGGAAGGCCTCGCGCGCGCTGTGCGCCCGTGACGTGGCGGCGAATTCGGCCAGCAGCGCCGAGGCCAGCCCCTGCCGCCGCGCCTCGGGCGCGACGGCCAGCGTCAGCAGCTCGGCCTCGTCCGCGATGGCGCGGCCCAGCAGGAAGGCTTGCGGCCGGGTCAGCAGGAAATTCGGCGGGCCGGCCAGCAACGCCTGGAACTCGGCCGCCGTCCAGGGCCGCGGATGCGCGGCAAAGCAGCGGCCGTGCAACGCCGCCAGGTCGTCGGGCGTCATGACAGGATCAGCGGGCCGCGGTCGCGCGCCGGCGCGGCATCGGCCGGGCGCAGATAGATCGGCGCCGGGCGCGGCAGGTCCGGCTGGTCGCGGCGGGCGGCGGCGATGCGGGCGATGGCCTCGGCCAGCGGCATCACCGCGGGCAGGGGTGCGGGGCCGGGCGGCAAATCATGCGCGGGGGCCTGTTGCGGCCGGGTGGCCTGCCCGGTGCCGAAATCCTGCCAGATCACCTCGCCCGCACGCGCGGGCAGCGCGACGCGGCAGGGGCGGGGCAGGCCATGTGCGGCGGCCTCGGTCGCGCTGACGCCGATGGCGGGGATGCCCAGCGACAGCGCCAGCCCCCGCGCCGCCGCGACCGAGATGCGGATGCCGGTGAAATTGCCCGGCCCGATGCCGCAGCCGATGACGGACAGGTCGCGCCAGCCCAGGTCCGCCTCGACCAGCAGCTCTTCCAGCAGCGGAAACAGCCGCTCGGCCTGGCCGCGGGCCATGTCTTCCTGGCGCTGGACCAGCAGGCGGTCGCCTTGCAGCAAAGCGGCCGCGCAATGCGCGGCCGATGTGTCGAAGCCCAGCGAAAGCGCCTCAGCCAACGGGCCGCACCTCGGTCACTTCGGGGATGTAGTGGCGAAGCAGGTTCTCGATGCCCATCTTCAGCGTCAGCGTGGACGAGGGGCAGCCGGCGCAGGCGCCCTGCATGTGCAGATAGACCACGCCGCGGTCGAAGCCGTGGAAGGTGATGTCGCCGCCGTCCTGCGCCACGGCCGGGCGCACGCGCGTATCCAGCAGTTCCTTGATCTGGTTGACGATTTCTGCGTCGGGGCCGTCCTGGTCGTTATGGGCGCTGGCGGTCGCGCCCTCGATGGCTGGGGCGCCGGACTGGTAATGCTCCATGATCGCGCCCAGGACCGAGGGCTTCAGATGGTCCCAGACCGCGTCCTCGGCCTTGGTCACGGTCACGAAATCCGAGCCGAGGAAAACCCCGGTCACGCCTGGCACGGCAAAGATGCGGCGCGCCAGCGGGCTGGTCGCGGCGGCCTCGGCTGCGGGAAAATCGGCGGTGCCGCTGCCCAGGACGGTTTCGCCCGGCAGGAACTTCAGCGTCGCGGGGTTCGGGGTGGTTTCGGTCTGGATGAACATGGCGCGGGCTCCTTTGTGGCGGATATGGGGATCGAAGGGCGGACAAGTCAAGTCGGAGGGCCGCACGGCGGGCGGGCGGCCTTGAGCACGCGAAGAAACAGCATGTGCAGAAATCGCCATGGGCATGGCCGAAAGGGCTGCCCGCCAGCGCGGCAGGGACGCGATCTGCACGGTGCCGGGGGTCATTCCGGCCGCGCCGGCGCGGCAACGGTGCCGGGACCAGGCGTCGGCCAGGCGCAGCGACCATCCGCCGCAGCGGGCGGTTCGTCAGGTGATCTGCTCCAGCCGTTCGCGCGAGATGTCGCCGGGCACGATGGTGACGGGGCAGGGCAGGTTTGCCACCTCGCGCGTCAGCCGGGTGACCAGCGGTCCCGGCCCCGCGCTTTCGGTCGAGGCGGCCAGCACCACCACGCCGATCTCGGGATCGTCGTGGATCTGGGCCAGAAGCTCGGCGCCCGGCTCGCCCTCGCGCACCACCAGTTCCGGCTCGATGCCGGGACGGTCGCGCATCCATTTGGCAAAGACCTCGTAATGTGCCTCGATCCGCTCATAGGCTTCGGCGCGCATCACGTCGGCGACGCCCATGCCGTGCTGGATGGCCGTGGTCGGAATGACCGCGAGTACCTGCACCCCGCCGCCGGTCTTGGCCGCGCGCAGGGCGGCATAGCGGATGGCGTTCAGGCATTCGCGGGAATCGTCCAGAACCACCAGAAATTTCCGCATGAATCCGCCCCGGTTGCCCCAGAATGAGCAAAGACTGGCCGAAAGCTGGGGTTTGCGCAAGTGCGGCGCAGTTTATCCCTTGCGCTCATTCAAAATTAACGAGTGCTATGGTAGGGGGAGGATGGTAGCCACAAGCCAAATGCGGGACAGAATTGTGACGATTCACCAGGACTGGGAAAAAGCCGACATTGCGCGGCTCGCCACAGTGGCCCAAGACGAGATGTCGTGGTTCAAGGACCATGTGCATCCCCCCGCCATGACCACCATGCCCCTGTCGAAACGGGTATTCGACATCACCCTGGCGCTGCTGGCCCTGGTGCCGCTGTCCATCGTCATGGCGGCCTTTGCCCTGATCCTGCTGGTCGTGCAGGGACGGCCGATCTTTTACGCGGCGCCGCGGATGGCGGCGCCGGGGCGGACCTTCACCCATCTCAAGTTCCGCACCATGTTGCGGCAAGAGGGCGATTTCGGCGTGACCGGCGCGCACAAGGCTTGGCGCATCACGCCGCTGGGCCATTTCATGCGCCGCACCCGCATCGACGAATTGCCGCAGCTGTTCAACATCCTCAAGGGCGACATGAGCTTCGTCGGGCCGCGCCCGACCATCCGCGAATATGTCGAACGCTATCCCGCGGTCTATGGCCAGGTGCTGAAAAGCCGCCCCGGCGTCACCGGCCTGGCGACGCTGATCTACCACCGCCACGAGGACCGCATCCTGCGCCGCTGCAAGAGCGCCGAGGCGACCGAGGCCGCCTATGCCCGGCGCTGCCTGCCCACCAAGCTCAAGATCGACCTGATCTACCAGAGGAACCGGACGCTGGCGCTGGATCTGTGGATCATCTGGCGCACCGTGCTGATCGTGCTTTACAAGGACGAGCGGCCCCGGCGCCGCGGCCGCAAGTAAGGTCCGCGGCGATTTTTCCGATCTTCGCGGATCCCCCGCCCCCGCCGGGCGTTATGGCGGCATATCCGTCGTAGACCCACAGGATCCTGACGCGACCGGCGCGGAAACGGAAAGGGAAAGGCTTGCAGCGTAAGGCGCTCGTTACCGGAGGGGCAGGGTTCATCGGCAGCCACCTCGTCGACCGGTTGCTCGCCGCCGGAGAGGAGGTCGTCGTCCTCGATGACCTGTCCAGCGGCAGGGCGGACAACCTGCCCCCGCAGGTGCGGCTGGTCCGGGGCGATGTCTGTGACGCCGATCTGCTCGGCAGGCTGCTGGCCGGGGTGGATTGCATCTTTCACCTTGCCGCGCGGGTTTCGGTGCAGCTTTGCATCTCGGACTGGATGGGGGCGCATCGCGTCAACCTGGGCGGCACCATCGCCGTGCTGCATGCGGCGCATCGGGCCGGCAATATCCCGGTCGTCCATGCCTCCTCGGCGGCGATCTACGGCAACCGCGCGGGCGCGACATGCCGCGAAACCGACCTGCCCCTGCCGATCTCGCCCTATGCCGCCGACAAGCTGGCCGCCGAGCATCAGGCCGCCGCCATGGCCGAGGTGCATGGCCTGCCCTCGGTCGGGCTGCGCTTCTTCAATGTCTATGGCCCGCGCCAGGATGCGGCCTCGCCCTATGCCGGGGTGATCTCGAAATTCTGCGCCAACCGGCTGGCGGACCGGCCGCAGGTGATCTTTGGCGATGGGCAGCAGAGCCGGGATTTCATCTGTGTCGCCGACGTGGTCGAGGGTCTGTTGCGTGCTCGCGACCTGGCCGGCCAGGCGCCGGGCGCCCAGGTCTTCAACCTTTGCACCGGGACCGAGACAACGCTGCTGGAGCTGGTGCGCCAGATCGACGCCATTGCCGGGCGGGGGGCCAGCGCCATCGAACACGCGCCGGCGCGTTCCGGAGACATCCGTGCCTCTTGCGGCTGTCCGCAGGCCGCGCGCGACCGGCTGGGCTTCGCCGCCGCCACGGATATGCGATCCGGGCTGGACAGGCTCTGGGACGCGCTGGTCGCGGCCGGCTAGTTCAGCGGGCCCTCGGGAAAGGGCGGGGGCTCATAGCCCACCCCGGTCAGGTAAAGCCCCTGCGACGGGCAGACCGGTCCGCAGGCGGCGCGGTCACATGCGGCCAGCGCCTCGGCCACGCGGCCGGGCGGCCAGGCGCCGGCGCCGACCCGCTCCAGCGTGCCGACGATCGAGCGCACCTGGTTGTGCAGGAATGACCGCGCCCGCAGGGTAAAGCGGTATTCGCGGCCCTGCGGGATCCGGGCTTCCTCGATGGTCAGTTGGTCCAGCGTCTTCACCGGGCTTTTCGCCTGGCACATGGTCGAGCGGAAGGTGGTGAAATCGTGCCGGCCCAGCAGATGCGCCGCGCCGGCGCGCATGGCCGCCAGGTCCAGCGGATGCGCCACCTGCCAGGCGCGGCCGCGGTCATGCGTCAGCGGTGCGCGGCGCGAGACCAGCCGGAACAGGTAGCGCCGCTCATGCGCCGAGAATCGGGCGTGGAAGTCGTCCGCCACCCGCGCTGCGGCCAGGATGGCGACGGGGGCGGGTTTCAGGTGCCAGTTCAGCGCCTCGGACAGCCGGAACGGATCCCAGTCGCGCTGCAGGTCGGCATGGGCGACCTGGCCGGTGGCATGGACCCCGGCATCGGTGCGCCCGGCCGCCGCGATCCGCGCCCCGGCCGCGAAGCCGGGGTCGAGCCGGCCGAGCGCCGCCTCGACGGCGCCCTGCACGCTGGGCCGGTCGGCCTGGGCCTGCCAGCCGGCGAAGGGGCCGCCGTCATATTCGATCAACAGGGCGAAGCGGGGCATGGCTAGCGGCGCGGCTTTTCCGATTCGTGCGGGATCAGCAGGTCATCAAGCGTCATCGGGCGCTGCAATTCGGCGGGTTCTGCGGGCGCGGGCCGGGGCCTTACGCCTTCGCGTGCCAGCCGGTCGCGCAGCACACTGATCTCGATGTCCAGGTCGGTGCGGCCGCCTTCCAGCAGCCGGGCGCTGCGGGCGGCGAATTCGGTTTCCAGGTCGTCCAGCAGCGTCTCGTAATCCTGGCGCGTACGCGGGTCGCGGGTCTGGGCGTAGAGATCGGCGAACTTGACCGTCGCGTCGCGCGCGCCCTGCAGGTAGACGCTGAGATAGCGGCGCAGCGCGGCGATGGTTTCGGGATTGTCCTCGACATGGGCGAAAAGCGCGCGCGCGGCGGCGGCGAACATGGCGACGCGGGCCTCGAGCCGGCGGTCGCCGGTGCGCAGGATGGCATCCTGCATGGCCTTCAGATGCGCCTCGCCCTCGGCCAGGATGCGTTGGGCGCGGTCCTGTCGGACGCCGTCGACGCCTTCCATGCCCTTGTCGCGCATCGGGTCGCTGCCGAAGGCGAGCCAGTGCAGCATGGCGCCGGCGACGCCGATCACCCCGGCGCCGGCATCGGCGCCCGGCACCCAGGCGCCGATGGCAAGGCCGAGCCCGGTCAGGATGCCGCCGAAGAGCTTGCGCGGGATCGCTGGGCGGCGGGCGACGCGGCGGGCGTCATAGGCAGCCTCGGCCTGCAAGCCCTGGCGCGTCATCCACATGCCCCAGGCGAGGCTGCCGAAGGCGACGAGATGCAGGGCGAGCCCGGCCGGATCCTGCCAGAAGGCGCTGATGAGGAAAGGGGTCGCCATGATCGTGACCCAGCGGGTGCGCGATTCCAGCGGATGCCGGATCTCGCCCGGCGCGGGGCGGGCGGGTATGCGCGGGCCGGTTCCGTCCGGCCGGGGCTGCGGCGAGAAGCGGCCGCCGAAACGCCTTGCCATCGCCGCCCCCTCAGCCCGCGCCCAGGAAGGCGGCATAGAGCGTCAGGCCCATCAGCAGAAAGAAGGACAGGCGCTGCATGGCTTTGCGGGACATGGGCTTCCTTTCGGCGCGTCGGTCGGTTGGTCGGGCAATCTTGCCCGCAGGATATAGGGCCTTGGGTGCCGGAACGGAAGGGCGCGGCGGCCGGGGGCTCTGCCCCCCGCGCCTCAAGCGCCCCTCGACGGGGCGCATGAGGCGCTCCCCCCGGAGTATTTGCAAAACGGAGAAAGCCGGCCTGGGGCGGCTGGTTGCGGCATGCGGGGCAAATTGGAGCGGGTGATGGGAATCGAACCCACGTATTCAGCTTGGAAGGCTGCTGCTCTACCATTGAGCTACACCCGCGTTGCGCCTTTCTATAGGGGCTGGCGCGGGCTCGTGCAAGCGTCGCGCGCTTGACGGTCGCATGCCGGCGGGGCAAGCAGGCGGCATGATCGATATCCGTCCCGTGGCCAATATCGTCGGCAAGGTCGTCGTCACGCTGGGGGCGGCGATGGGGCTGCCCATGCTGGTCGATTGGTGGCATGGCGACCCGCATTGGCTGATCTTCCTGGAATGCGGCATCCTGACCATGCTGGCCGGCGGGCTGGTGGCGCTGTCCACGCGGCAAAAGGACAAGTCGCTGACCATCCAGCAGGTCTTCCTGCTGACCGCGATGCTGTGGCTGGTGGTGCCGGTGGCCGGCGCGCTGCCCTTCATGCTGGGCGCGCCTCAGGCCGGCTTCACCGATGCCTATTTCGAGGCCATGTCGGGCGTCACCACCACCGGCACCACCGCGTTCCCCGATCTCGACAACCTGCCCAAGGGCACGAACCTGTGGCGGGCCTTCCTGAACTGGGCGGGGGGGCTGGGGATCATCGTGGTCGCCATGATCTTCCTGCCGGTGATGAAGGTCGGCGGCATGCAGTTCTTTCGCTCCGAGGGTTTCGACACGCTGGGCAAGATCCTGCCCCGCGCCTTCGACATCGCGCGCGAGATGACCGGGGTCTATATCGCCATGACCGCCAGTTGCATGGTGGTCTATATCCTGCTGGGCATGAAGGGCTTCGATGCGCTGGTGCTGGCGCTGTCCACCTGCTCGACCGGCGGGTTTTCCCATTACGACGCCAGTTTCGCGCCCTTCATCGGGCCGGCGGAATATGCCGCCGCCTTCTTCATGATCCTGGCCTCGATCCCCTTCATCCGCATGGTGCAGCTGATCCGCGGCTCGGCCGAGCCGATCTGGCGCGACATCCAGGTCCGGGCCTATCTGCGCTGGACCTTCTATGCCATCGCGCTGGTGGTGCTTTACCGCCTGCTCTGGCTCAAGGCGAAGAATCCGTTCGACGTGATCCGCGAGACCACGTTCAACGTCGTCTCGACCTTTTCCGGCACGGGCTTTGCCTCGGCCGACGTGACGCAATGGGGGCATTTCCCCTTTGTCATCCTGATCGTGGTCGGGCTGATCGGTGGCTGCACCGGCTCGACCTCGTGCTCGGTCAAGGTGTTCCGCTATCTGGTGCTGTTCCAGGCGGTCAAGGCGCAGCTCAAGCGCATGCAATCGCCGCACCGGGTGTTCCCGCTGCTTTACGGTGGCCGCCCGCTGGAGGAGGACGTGGTCGATTCGGTCATGGCCTTCTTTACCCTGTTCATCCTGTCCTTCGGTCTGCTGATCGTCGGGCTGGCGCTGACCGGGCTGCATCCGCGCACGGCGCTGACCGCGGCCTGGACCGCCATCGCCAATGTCGGCGTGGTCTGGGGGCCGGAACTGACGCCCGAGGGGGCGGTGACGGATTTTCCCACCGCATCGAAATGGCTGATGATCTGGGGGATGTATCTGGGCCGGCTGGAGCTGATCTCGGTGCTGGTGCTGTTTTTGCCGCGGTTCTGGCGGGCCTAGAGCCGCCTAGTCCTGCGCTGCGGCCGGGGCGATGGCCGGGGCTTCGGGCTGGGCCTCGGCCGCGCCGGGGGCGAAGCGGGCCAGACTGTCCGAGATCTCGGCCGCCAGCCGGTGCTGGTTCTCGGGGTCCGAGACCGGCCAGATCAGCACGAAGCCCTGCACGCGGCCATCGACCACCCGGCCCTCGGCATGGCCGATATGGGTCTGGTTTCGGCCGTCCAGCACGACGCTGCCGCGTTCCACCTTGCGCTCGGGTGCCGGCACCCAGCCGAGCGCGGTGACGAGGCCGGTCAGGTCCAGCATCTCCTGCTGGCCGCCGGGCTGGCTGAACAGGATCAGCGCCGCGCCCGAGCCGTCCTTGGGCCCATAGATCGACAGCGCGCGCTCGGCGCGGTCGAATTGCAGCTTTTCCATCGGCGCGGGCAGCATCAGGCCGGTATGGGCGTCGCGCAGCTCGGCCAGGCCCATCTCGGCCCGCCAGGCCTCGCGGCGGCGGATCAGTTCGGTCATGGCGGTCGCGGTATCGGGCGAGGTGCGCAGGCGCAGGATTTCCTCGGCCATGGCGGCGCGAGTCTTGGGGCCGTCCTTGCCGTCGATGGCGCCGTCGTAATGGCCGGCCCAACGCAGGGCGCGCTGGATCTGTTCGAGCGGCGGCATGGGCACCGGCGCCGCATCCGGGGCAGGGGGGGCGCCCAGATCCGGCACCTTGCCGATGATCGCGATCTCGCCCATCTCCTCGCCCGGCGCGAGGAAGGCGTCCCTGGGCACGGCGCCCGCATCCCGGAACGCCTGGAGCCAGGCGGTGCCGGTCGCCCGATCCATCGGCCCGAAGCCGATGGCCAGCCGGCCGTTCGGCAGGGTCCACAGCCCGGCCTCGGGCAGGGTCTCGCGCCATTTCGCCAGCAATTCCTCGGCCCGCGCGCGGTCGGTGGTGGATTCGAGGCGCAGGAAGAACTGCTCGGGCGCGGGCTCAGCCGCGGTGCCGGCATCGGTGGTCGGGGCCGCATCCGCGCCGGCCAGGTCGCCGGGGAGGGGCTCGTCCTCTGTGGCCGCGGGCTGGGCCTGGGGGAAGGTCGAGGCATTGCCGGCGGATGCCGCCGCCTGGGGATCGGCGTCGGGTTCGGCGGCCGCGTCGCCGATCCGGGTCAGTTCGCGTCCCTCGGCGGCGGCCAGGAAGCTGTCGCCCGGCACCTTGCGCTGCTGCTTCAGCTGTTCCAGCCGCGCCGCCGCCTCTGCGCGCGGCATCGGGCCAAGCGCGATCCCGACCCAGCCGTCGGCCAGCGGGAAGGTCACGACATCGGGAAACTGCGCCCCCCAGTTGCGGGCGGTGTCGGCCGCGGCCTGCGCGCCGCGCTTGGCCTCGATGCGGATCAGCACATCCTCGGCCTGCGCGGCAAAGCCCAGAGACAGCGGCAGAGCCGCACCGATGACGAATGCAAAGCGCCGCATGGGCATGTCCCTCTCATTGACCCTGCGCCGCCCTCTGCCTAGAAGGCGGCAGACATTTCCTGCCAGTTATGCCGAAGGAAGCCCCGATGACCAGCCCAAAGGACCATCAGACGGCGAAACCCGTCTGCTTTCAGGACGTGATCCTGCGCCTGCAATCCTATTGGGCCGCACAGGGCTGCGCGGTGCTGCAACCCTATGACATGGAGGTCGGCGCCGGCACCTTCCACCCGGCCACGACGCTGCGCAGCCTGGGCGCGCGTCCCTGGGCCGCGGCCTATGTCCAGCCCTCGCGCCGACCGACCGATGGGCGCTATGGCGAGAACCCGAACCGGCTACAGCATTACTACCAGTATCAGGTCATCATCAAACCCTCGCCGCCGAACCTGCAAGAGCTTTACCTGGGCAGCCTTGCGGCCATCGGCCTCGACCCGATGATCCACGACGTGCGCTTTGTCGAGGACGACTGGGAAAGCCCGACGCTGGGCGCCTGGGGGCTGGGCTGGGAGGTCTGGTGCGACGGCATGGAAGTCAGCCAGTTCACCTATTTCCAGCAGGTCGGCGGGCATGACTGCCGCCCGGTTTCGGGCGAGCTGACCTATGGGCTTGAGCGGCTGGCGATGTATGTGCTGGGGGTCGAGCATGTGATGGACATGCCCTTCAACCCGCCCGGCAGCCCGATCCCGCTGAGCTATGGCGACGTCTTCCGCCAGGCCGAGCGCGAATATTCCCGCTGGAACTTCGAACAGGCCGATACGGAGATGCTGCTACAGCATTTCAAGGATGCCGAGGCGGAATGCGACCGCATCCTGGCCGCGGCCGAGACGGACGGCGCCGGGCGGCGCATCCCGATGGCGCATCCCGCCTATGACCAGGCGATCAAGGCCAGCCACCTGTTCAACCTGCTCGACGCGCGCGGCGTGATCTCGGTCACGGAACGCCAGGCCTATATCGGCCGCGTCCGCGCGCTGGCGAAACGCTGCGCCGACCTGTTCGTGACCACCGAGGCCGCGGTCCTGCAAGCGGAGGCGGCGGCATGAGTTCGGGCAAGATCGTCGCCTCGATGCTGGTGCTGGTGGCCGTCATGGCCGGCCTCGCCGTCTGGTATCTGCAGGTCTATGGCTTCTACGACCCGGTGGACGAGATCAGCGGCGCGCAGGACATCGTCGTCACCGACGCGCAGGGCGCCACCCATCCGGTCGCGGTCGCGGATTTCAAGGCCATCGACGCGGCAAGCTCGCCCATCCGCTATCGCGCCTGCTTCACGCTGGATCCGGCCGAACTGGCCGATGCCGCGCCCTATGACGGCGCGACGCCGTTGAACGGGCCGGGCTGGTTCAAGTGCTATTCCGCCCGGGCGCTGACCGCCGACCTGGAATCGGGCGCGGCGCGCGCCGTGCTGGGCCAGGCCGAGATCCGCCCCGACGTGGACCGGGTGATCGTGGTCTATCCCGACGGCCGCGCCTTTGCCTGGCACCAATTCAACGACAAGACCCCCGAACGCGGAGTGATGGACTGATGCCCGACCTTCTGATCGAGCTTTTCTCGGAGGAGATCCCGGCGCGGATGCAGGCCCGCGCCCGCGAGGATCTGAAGAAACGCGTCACCGACGGGCTGGTCGACGCAGGCCTGACCTATCGCTCGGCCGGCGCCTTCTCGACCCCGCGCCGGCTGGCGCTCGCCGTCGAGGGGCTGAGCGCGCAAAGCCCGACCACGCGCGAGGAGCGCAAGGGCCCCCGCACCGACGCCCCCGAGGCGGCGCTGGAGGGCTTCCTGCGCTCGACCGGGCTGACCCGCGAGCAGCTGGAGGCGCGCGACGACAAGAAGGGCCAGGTCTGGTTCGCGGTGGTCACGAAGCCCGGCCGCCCCGCCGCCGAGATCGTGGCCGAGGTGCTGGAACGCACGATCCGCGACTTCCCCTGGCCCAAGTCGATGCGCTGGGGCGCGGGCAGCCTGCGCTGGGTGCGGCCGCTGCATTCCATCATCTGCCTGCTCTCGGACGAAGCCGGCGCCAGCGTGGTGCCGCTGGAGATCGAGGGCATCCGTGCCGGCAGCACCACCCGCGGCCACCGCTTCATGGCGCCGGAGGAGATTGCCGTTTCGGGCTTCGAGGATTACGCCGCGAAACTTCGCCGCGCCCGCGTCATGCTGGACCCCGCCGAACGCGAGGCCGCGATCCGGCAGGAGGCGGCGAACCTCGCCTTTGCCCGCGGCTGGGAGATCGTGCCGGACGAGGGCCTGCTGACCGAGGTCGCGGGCCTGGTCGAATGGCCGGTGGCCCTGATGGGCGCCATCGAGGACCGTTTCCTGGCGCTGCCGCCCGAGGTGCTGCAAACCTCGATGAAGGAGCACCAGAAGTTCTTCTCGGCCCGCAATCCCAAGAGTGGCCGCATCGAGGGCTTTGTCACCGTGGCGAATATCGAGACCGCGGACCATGGCGAGACGATCCTGAAAGGCAACCAGCGCGTGCTGGCGGCGCGCCTGTCCGATGCGGCCTTCTTCTGGGACAACGACCTGCGCGAGGCCAAGGCCGGGATGGGTGACTGGGCCGAGGGGCTGAAGCACGTCACCTTCCAGAGCAAGCTGGGTTCGCAAGCCGACCGTATCGCCCGCATCGCCGCCCTGGCGCGCAAGATCGCGCCGCTGGTCGGCGCCGACCCGGATCAGGCGGAACAGGCGGCCAGGGTGGCGAAACTCGACCTGCGTTCCGCGATGGTCGGCGAGTTCCCGGAACTGCAAGGCATCATGGGCCGCTACTACGCGCTGGCGGCCGGCCTGCCCGAGCCGGTGGCCGACGCCGCCCGCGACCATTACTCGCCTTTGGGGCCCTCGGACGCGGTGCCCTCGGCGCCGGTGTCGGTGGCGGTGGCGCTGGCCGACAAGCTCGACACGCTGACCGGCTTCTGGGCCATCGACGAAAAGCCCACCGGCTCGAAAGATCCCTTCGCGCTGCGCCGCGCTGCGCTGGGGGTGATCCGGCTAATCACAACCAATAATCTGCGAATTCATCTCGATGACATTGCGGAGATGGCTGCCTCCATCCAGCCCACATTCGAATATAGTAAGAGAGAGCAGTTCCCCGGCGGGCTTTCGGACGAACAGGCAATGACGGAAATCGTCTCTTCCGTCTCGGTGGCGGCAGCCGTTGCCCGGACGCTTCGAGACTTCTTCCACGACCGCCTGAAGGTCCACCTGCGCGACCAGGGCATCCGCCACGACATCATCGACGCGGTGCTGAACATGCCCGGCAGCGACGACCTGGTGCTTCTGGTCAACCGCGCCACGGCGCTGAACGACGTGCTGAAGACCGAGGACGGCGCCAACCTGCTTCAGGGCTTGAAACGCGCCGGCAACATCCTCGCCCAGGCCGAAGAGAAGGACGGCGTCGAATACAGCTTCGGCGCCGATCCGAAATTCGCCGAGACCGACGAGGAACGCAGCCTGTTCGCCGCCCTCGACCAGGCCGAGCCGGCGATCCGCGAGGCCGTCCGGCTCGAGGATTTCCAGGCCGCGACCCAGGGCATCGCCAGCCTGCGCGCGCCCATCGACGCCTTCTTCGAGGCGGTGCAGATTAATACCGACAACCAGATCACCCGCCGCAACCGGCTGAACCTCTTGTCGCGCATCCGCGAGGCCGGCCGGCTGATCGCCGATTTCGGCCGCATCGAGGGCTGAGCGCCGCTTCTTTCTTGTCCAAATATCCTGGGGGAAAGCGCCTGCGGCCCCGTCCGGGGGCGGCAGGCGCTTGGGGGCAAAGCCCCCGCCACCCCCGCAGCTTGCGCTGTTCTTCGCACTTGCAGCAATGCGCCGGCCATGCCTAATGTGACGGCATCATGACCGCGCTGACAGATCCAGGTGCCATCGTCGAAATCACCCCCTCGGCGGGGATCCAGACCGCGCGCCATGGCTGGCGCGCGAAATGCCTGCAACGCCTGATCCGCATGGAACTGCCGGTGCCGACCAGCTTCGCGCTGTCGGCCGAGGCGGTGCGCGCCATCGCCGCCGGCCAGATGCCAGACCGCGCGCGCCTGGCCGCCATCATGGAACGCGCCGACGGGCTGGTCAGCGTGCGGCCCTCGGCGATGAACCCGGCCTGGGGCGGGCCGGGCACGGTGCTGAACGTGGGCATCAACCACGAATGCCACGCCCGGCTGGTGAAAAGCCGCGGCAAGGCGGCGGCGGATGCGATCTACCTGGGCTTCGTGCAATCCTATGCCATCCATGTCGCGCGGCTCGACCCCGACATGTTCTCGGACAGCGAGGGCGGGCTTGCCGCCGCCCTGCGCGCCTATGAGGACGAGACGGACGAGGAATTTCCCCAGGATCCGACGCGCCAGCTGGCCGAGGTGCTGCGTAGCATGGCGCGGGCCTGGGACGGGCCGACCGCGCGGCTCCTGCGCCAAGCCAAGGGGGCGCCGGCCCTCGCGCCGCTGGGGCTGGTGGTGCAGGACATGGCGCTGGCCATCGGGCCGGGCGTCACCGGTTCGGGCACCATCCAGTTCGTCGACAGCGTGACCGGCACGCCGCGCATCACCGGCCGGTTCCGCGGCCAGACCCAGGGCCGCTCCAAGGGCAAGGGGGCCGAGACGCTCTACCTGACCCGCGACCCGCGCGGCCCCTCGCTCGAGGAAGCCGCGCCCGAGGTCTTTGCCGACCTGGTCCGCTTTGGCGTCGCCGCCCGCGAACGCCTGCGCGAGGAGATGCAGATCGAATTCGTCGTCTCGGACAGCCGGCTGGCGATCATCGACGCGGTGCGGGTCAGCCGCAGTTCGCGGGCCAGCGTGCGCATCGCCGTGTCGCTGGCCCGCGACGGCATCATCCCGGCCGAGGAGGCGGTGATGCGGGTCGAGCCGCGGGCGCTGTCGGACCTCTTGCACCACCAGGTCGACCCGCGCGCGCCCCGCGACGTGATCGCCCGCGGCATCAATGCCAGCCCCGGCGCCGCCACCGGCCGCATCGTCTTTACCGCCGCCGCCGCCCAGGCCGCCGAGGCGCGGGGCGAGCGCTGCGTGCTGGTGCGCCGCGAAACCGTGCCCGAGGACATCCGCGGCATGCATGCTGCCGTCGCCGTCTTGACCGAGCGCGGCGGCATGACCAGCCACGCGGCGGTGATCGCCCGCGGCATCGGCCTGCCCTGCATCGTCGGTGCCAGCGGCATCGCCATCGACACGCGCGCCCGCACCATGCTGGTCGGCGGCCGATTGTTCCACGAGGGCGAGGAGATCACCATCGACGGCACCTCGGGCGAGGTGCTGGCCGGCGCCGCCGAGATGCTGGAGCCGGCGTTGGACGACAGCTTCACCCAGCTGCTCGAATGGGCCGATGCGCATTGCCGCATCAGGATCCGCGCCAATGCCGACACGCCCGAGGACGCCCGCACCGCCCGCAGGTTCAACGCCCAGGGCATCGGGCTGTGCCGCACCGAGCACATGTTCTTCGACGACGAGCGCCTGCCGGCCATGCGCGAGATGATCTTCGCCGGCAAGCCCGAGGACCGCCGCCTGTCGCTGGAGCGGCTCCTGCCCATGCAGCGCAGCGATTTCGCGGCGCTGTTCGAGATCATGGCCGGGCTGCCGGTCACCATCCGCCTGTTCGACCCGCCGCTGCACGAATTTTTGCCACATGACCGCGAGGGGATGCGGGAACTGGCCGAATCGCTGGACCTGCCCTTGTCGGACGTGACCCGCCGGGTCGAGGCGCTGTCCGAGTTCAACCCGATGCTGGGCATGCGCGGCGTCCGGCTGGGCATCACCGTGCCCGAGATCTATGACATGCAGGCCCGCGCCATCTTCGAGGCCACCATCGAGGCCAGCCATAACGGCGACCCGGTGGTGCCCGAGATCATGATCCCGCTGGTTTCCGCCCGGCGCGAGGTCGAACTGGTCAAGACCCGCATCGACGCGGTCGCCGCCGCCGTCCGCAACGAGACGCGCAAGGATTTCACCTATCGGCTGGGCGTCATGGTCGAGACGCCGCGCGCCGCGCTGCGCGCCGGCGACATCGCCGAGCATTCCTCCTTCTTGTCCTTTGGCACCAACGACTTGACGCAGATGACCTATGGGCTGTCGCGCGACGATGCCGGCCGCTTCATGGGCACCTATGTCAACCAGGGCGTCTATTCCGAGGATCCGTTCCACATCCTCGACCGCGACGGCGTGGGCGAGCTTGTTGCCATCGGCACCGAGCGCGCCCGCAGCCACAAGCCCGACATCACCATTTCGGTCTGCGGCGAACATGGCGGCAACCCGGAATCCATCGCCTTCTGCCTGCGGGCGGGGGTGAACTATGTCTCCTGCTCGCCCTTCCGGGTGCCGGTGGCGCGGCTCGCCGCGGCGCAGGAATCGATTCTCATGGGCCGGGAAGCGGCGGAATCGACGGCCGGGGCCGAGTCCTAGGACCAGCCGGTTTTGGCCGGAATCTGCCCGTCCGCCGATTTTCCGTCGGCGGGTTTCCGCCAAAATCGTTTGATTTCAATCGAATCGCGTCACTCACGTGCATGTGGGCTGGATCGGTCCGCCCTGTTTCGGGCCTTTAACGCCAGACCGCCGCCTCCGGGGCGACCTCGGGGCGGACCTTCCGACGAACCAGACCGGGCCGGGCCCGGACCGAAAACAGGACCAACATGTCGATTAGCAAGTCATGGCTGGCGCGCGTTTCCGTGTGTGTGGCTGTCGCCCTTTCCCCTGTCGCAACCACTCCGGCCATGGCCGATGGCAAGCATCAGGTCGCCTATGAAACCAAGGCCGGCCGCGCGCGCCAGGCGACCGTGAAGATCGATCCCGCCGATCTGCAATGCCTGTCCGAGGCGCTGTATTTCGAGGCCCGCGGCGAAGGCGTGCAGGGCCAGCAGGCCGTGGCCGAGGTGATCCTGAACCGCGTCGATCACCCGCGTTTTCCCCAGACCGTCTGCGGCGTGGTGAACCAGCGCGGCCAGTTCACCTATAACAAGAACGCCCGCATCCGCGAAAAAGGCACCTATGCCAGGGTGCAAAAGGTGGCCATGGCGGCCCTGGCCGGCGCGCCGCGCACCCTGACCAACGGCGCGACCTATTTCCACGCCCGCGGCGTGAACCCCTCCTGGTCCAAGCGGTTTGAGCGCACGATCCGAATCGGCAGCCATACCTTCTACCGTTCGGACCGCCGGCTGGCCTCGAACTGAGGCGGCGCCCCGAGGCGGCGTCGCAAATCTGCTGCCCGATGCGCGGCCCTGTCCCTTGCGGCGGGGCCGTTTTCCTGAAAACACGGGTGGCATGGACCAGCCTGACCGTATCCACCTGCGCGACTACATCCTTTCGGCCGAGATCGGCGCGTTCCAGACCGAACGCGGCCAGCCGCAGCGGCTGCGCTTCAACATCGACGTGGAACTGGCGAGCCATGTCGTCGGCGTGAATGACGAGGTGGACAGGATCCTGTCCTATGACATCCTGACCGGCGCGGTTGCGGCGGGGCTGGCGGATCGCCGCTATGACCTGCTCGAGACGCTGGCCGAAAAGATCGCTGCGCAGATCCTGGCGCATCCGCGCGCCGCGCAGGTCTCGGTCACGGTCGAGAAGCTGGACCGCATCCCCGGCGCGCTGGGGGTGACGCTGGTGCGCCGCCAGGCGCGGGTCGAGGCCGACCCGGTCCGGGCGCCGATCCGGGTGATCTTTCACGGCCGCGACCTGGCGCTGCCCGACGGCGCGGTGGCGCTGGTCCCGGACGCGCCGGGGCTGCCGCTGCCGCAGGGCGGCAACCTGCGCGAGGTCGAGCTGCTGGCGCTGGACCAGGCCGCCTGGGCGCTGGCCGGCCATCTGGGGCTGACCGTGGCCGACAGCCGCACCGAGCTGGACTGGGCCGCGACCGAGGGCCGCGCCGTGGTCTGGGCGCCCGCGCGCATGGTGCGCGACGTGGCCGGGCTGGCGGCCGAGCCGCAGGCGCTGGCGCTGTGGCTGGCCGAGCGGCTGGGGGCGAGCCGGCTCGACTGGGCGCTGCCCGAGGGTGCGCCCGAGCCGGCTGTACCGACGGGTTTCTGCATTCCGACCGCACGGCTTTGATCTTCGTGCTTGAATCGCCCGCGCACCGGCGTAGAGACGCGAAGCATGACCGATTACTATCGCCCGATTCCCTGTGAGACGGGCCGCTGGCAGCTTGCCGGCGGCTGGGTGCGCTTTTCGCAATGCGAGCTTTTGCGCCGCGGCGAGGCGCCGCGCGTGGTGGACGGCGCCCCCGATGCGGTGCTGGCGGGGCTGACCGCGCCCCGCGCGCCGCTGCTGGGCCTGTCACTGGACAGGCCGCGCATCATGGGCATCGTCAATACCACGCCCGACAGCTTTTCGGACGGCGGCGCCTATGACGGGGCCGAGCAGGCGCGGCTGTTGGCCGCACAGGGGGCCGAGATCCTGGACATCGGCGGCGAATCGACCCGGCCCGGCGCGCGCGAGGTGCCCGCGGCCGAGGAAATCGCCCGCGTGACCCCCGCCATCGCCGCGGGCCGCGGGCTGGCGGCGGTCTCGGTCGATACCCGCAAGGCCGAGGTGGCGCGGGCCGCCGTCGCGGCGGGGGCGGGGCTGGTCAACGATGTCTCGGGCTTCGACTTCGACCCGGCCATGGCCGGGACGGTGGCCGCGGCGGGCGTGCCGGTCTGCCTGATGCACGCCCAGGGCATCCCCGAGACCATGCAGGACAACCCGACCTATGGCGACGTGCTGCTGGATGTCTATGACGCGCTGGCCGAGCGCATTGCGCGTGCCGAGGCGGCGGGCATCGCCCGCGACAGGATCGTGATCGATCCGGGCATTGGTTTCGGCAAGACGCAGGCGCATAATCTGGCCATCCTGCGGCGGATCTCGGTCTATCACGGGCTGGGCTGTGCCGTGCTGCTGGGGGTGTCGCGCAAGCGGTTCATCGGCAGCATCGGCGGTGCCGAACGGCCGGCGGACCGGGTGGCGGGCACGCTGGCGGTGACGCTTTCCGGGGTCGCGCAGGGCATACAGATCCACCGCGTCCATGACGTGGCGGAAACACGGCAGGGCCTCGCCCTCTGGCGGGCCGTGACCACAGAAACGAATTGAGCGGGGCAAGATGAGCAGGAAACTTTTCGGCACCGACGGCGTCAGGGGCCGTGCCAATACCCACCCGATGACGGCCGAGATGGCGCTGCGCCTGGGCGCCGCCGCCGGCCGCTATTTCCGCCGCAACGGCGAGGACCACCATCGCGTCGTGATCGGCAAGGACACGCGCCTGTCGGGCTACATGCTGGAGAATGCGCTGACGGCGGGGCTGACCAGCACCGGCATGAACGTGCTGCTGCTGGGCCCGGTGCCGACGCCGGCGGTGGGCTACCTGACCCGCTCGATGCGGGCCGATGTGGGCATCATGATCTCGGCCAGCCATAACCCGGCCGCGGACAACGGCATCAAGTTCTTTGGTCCCGACGGCTTCAAGCTTTCGGACGAGGCCGAGGCCGAGATCGAATCCATCGTGGCGGGCGAGATCGTTCCGGCCCAGCCGCAGAATATCGGCCGCGCCAAGCGCATCGACGACGGGCGCGGGCGCTATGTCGAATATGCCAAGACCACCTTCCCGGCCGGGCAGCGGCTGGAGGGGCTGAAGGTGGTGGTGGATTGCGCTAACGGCGCCGCCTATCGCGCCGCGCCGGACGTGCTGTGGGAACTGGGGGCCGAGGTGATCCCGCTGGGGGTTTCCCCGAACGGCCACAACATCAATGACGGGCTGGGCTCGACCCATCCCGAGGCCTGCGCCCAGGCGGTGCTGGAACATGGCGCTGACATGGGCATCAGCCTGGACGGCGATGCCGACCGGGTGATGATCGTCGATGAAAAGGGCCAGGTGGCGGATGGCGACCAGATCATGGCGCTGCTGGCCGACCGCTGGGCGGCGCAGGGCCGGCTGCGGGGCGGGGCGCTGGTGGCGACGGTGATGTCGAATCTGGGGCTGGAGCGGTTCCTGCAGGGCCGCGGGCTGCGGCTGGAGCGCACCGCCGTCGGCGACCGCTACGTGGTCGAGCGGATGCGCGGCGCCGGCTTCAACCTGGGCGGCGAGCAGTCGGGCCATATCGTGATGACCGATTACGCCACCACCGGCGACGGGCTCATTGCCAGCCTGCAATTCCTGGCGGCGCTGGCGGATGGCGGCAGGTCGGCCTCGGAACTGGTGGCGCAGTTCGAGCCGGTGCCGCAATTGCTGAAGAACGTGCGCTATGCTGCCGGTGCCGATCCGCTGTCGGTCGATGCGGTCCAGGCCGAGATTGCGCGGGCCGAGGCGCGGCTGAACGGCTGCGGCCGGGTGCTGATCCGCAAGTCCGGCACCGAGCCCCTGATCCGCGTCATGGCCGAAGCCGAGGACGAGACCGTGCTGCGCGAGGTGGTCGAGAACATCGTCGCGGCGGTGGAGAAGGCGGCCTGACCGCCCTGGGCGCGGCGCCGGTGGCGGGCTTGGCAGGAGTATTTAAGAAACGGTGAAACGGGTGCGGGCGTGCCATGCGGGCTTGGCCCGGCGTTTTCACCGTTTTACAAATACTCATGCGGCGGCGACGCGGGCGTGGTCGCATGGGTATTTGGGGAACAGAGAAGTTCGGACGCCCGGCTAGGGGGTGGTCGGGTCGTGGTCGTAGAGCCAGGCGAAACGCTCGATCAGCCGGGCGGGGGCGAGGCGCGAGACGGCGCGCAGCCCGGCATGGGCGACCGCGCGGGTCGGGCCGCGCAGGTGGTAGTTGCGGGCATTGGCATTGGCCGCCTCGACGATGCGCCGGCAGCGCGGCTGGCGCAGGGCCTGGAACCGCGCCAGCGCGGCTTCCTGGTCCGGGCCGGCATCGAGGCAGGCGGCCAGCACCCAGGCATCCTCGATCGCCATGACCGCGCCTTGCGCCATGAAGGGCAGGGTGGGATGGGCGGCGTCGCCGATCAGCGCCCGCCGGCCGTCCTGCCAATGTGCGGCGACCGGATGACGGAACAGGCCCCAGATGCCGACATCCTGAACCTGCTCCAGCCATTCCGGCACCGGGCCGCCGAAGCGGGCGAAGGCGGCGCGCAGCTCGGAGGGCTCGCCGGGGGTGGACCAGCCTTCCTCCTGCCAGTCCGGCCGCTCGACCACGGCGACGAGATTGCGCTGGCCCTGGCCCAGCGGATAGCTGACCAGGTGCCGGCCCGGTCCCATGAAGACCTGTGCCACCGGCGCGGCATCGGGCTCGGCCGGGATCAGCGCGCGCCATGCGGTCTGGCCGGTGAAGAAGGGGGTCTCGGGGCCGTTCAGCGTCGGGCGCAGGCGGCTTTTCACCCCATCCGCGCCGATCAGCAGCGGCACGTCGGGCAGTTCGGTCACGTCATGGCCCAGCTTGATGCGGGCGCCGGCTTCGCGCGCGGCCTGTTCCAGCAGGGCGACCAGCCGGGCGCGATGCACCAGGCGGAACGGATCGCCGGGGCGATGCCGCGCCAGGTCCAGCCGCGCCACCATGCGGCCGGTCGAATCGCGCAGCTCGACCCGCTCGGAGGGCAGCGAGATCGCCCGGAACCGCGATTCGAGCCCCAGCGCCGCCAAGACCCGCATGGCATTTGGCGAAATCTGCAAGCCTGCGCCGACCTCGCGCAACGCCCCCGCGCGTTCCAGCACCGTGACCTCTGCGCCGCGCTGCGCCAAGGCGCAGGCGGCAGTCAGGCCGGCCACGCCTGCGCCGATGATGGTGACGGGATGATGCTTCAGGCCGGACATGGCGCCCCTGACTGCGAAAGCGGCCCCGAAGGGGCCGGCGGGTCAGTCGTCGCGATGCACGCGCTCGCGCCGCTCGTGGCGTTCCTGCGCTTCCAGGGTCATGGTGGCGATGGGGCGCGCGTCCAGCCGCTTGAGGCTGATCGGCTCGCCGGTCATCTCGCAATAGCCGTATTCGCCGGTCTCGATGCGGCGCAGCGCCGCGTCGATCTTGGCCACCAGCTTGCGCTGGCGGTCGCGGGTGCGCAGTTCCAGCGAGCGGTCGGTTTCCTCGGAGGCGCGGTCGGCCAGATCGGGCACGTTGCGGGCGCTGTCCTGAAGACCTTCCAGCGTTTCCGCGGATTGGTCCAGAAGTTCCTGCTTCCATGCGATCAGCTTGCGGCGGAAATATTCGAGTTGCCGTTCATTCATGAAAGGTTCGTCTTCGGCGGGGCGATAATCTTCGGGCAGAAAGGTCTGGGCTTTCATCGTTCCTCCGGGAGCCGGGCGACTGGATGCCCGATCCTTGGCGCCCGCATAAAGTATGGCAGACCAATTGTCACTAGGCCATTCCGACAGGTCGGGCCTGCGGCTTGCGAAGCGGGCGGGCGCTGGCTAGGGTCGCGCAGATTGCGCAAAGGACAGGCGAATGCAGTTTTCCTCGACCGAAACCTATGTGGCTCCTGCCGACCTGGCCATGGCCGTGAATGCGGCGATCACGCTGGAACGCCCGCTGCTGGTCAAGGGCGAGCCGGGCACCGGCAAGACCGAACTGGCGCGGCAGGTCGCGGCCAGCCTGGAGTTGCCCATCATCGAATGGAACGTGAAATCGACCACCCGCGCGCAGCAGGGGCTTTACGAATACGATGCCGTGTCGCGGCTGCGCGACAGCCAGCTGGGCGAGGCGCGGGTTCACGATATCGCGAACTACATCCGCAAGGGCAAGCTGTGGCAGGCCTTCGAGGCGCCGGGCAAGGTCGTGCTGCTGATCGACGAGATCGACAAGGCCGATATCGAGTTTCCGAACGACCTCTTGCAGGAACTCGACCGCATGGAGTTCCATGTCTACGAGACCAGCGAGACGGTGGTGGCCCGGCACCGGCCGGTGGTCATCATCACCTCGAACAACGAAAAGGAACTGCCGGACGCCTTCCTGCGCCGCTGCTTCTTCCACTACATCCGCTTTCCCGATGCAGAGACGCTGAAGCGCATCGTCGAGGTGCATTATCCCGGCCTGAAGCCGCGGCTGCTCGACGAGGCGCTGACGCAGTTCCTGGAGCTGCGCGAGGTGCAGGGGTTGAAGAAGAAGCCCTCGACCAGCGAACTCCTGGACTGGCTCAAGCTGATCCTGGCCGAAGATCTGGCGCCCGAGGACCTGCGGCGCCCGGCCGGAGAGATGCTGCCCAAGCTGCATGGCGCGCTCTTGAAGAACGAGCAGGACGTGGCGCTGTTCGAGCGGCTGGCCTTCATGGCCCGCCGCCAACGCTGAGGGCGGCAGCGATGATCCGCGCGCTTCGCCCCGAGGATCGCAAGGGCTGGCAGCGGCTCTACGAGGGCTACCAGGCCTTCTACGGCTTCGACGACCGGCCGCCGTCGTTCTACGACCGCGCCTTCGACCGGCTGATGGCACGCAACCCGCGCGACTTTCACGGTCTGGTGGCCGAGGCGGAGGGCCGGCTGCTGGGTCTGACGCATTACGTCTTTCACCCGAACCTGTGGCGCGAGGAGGGGGTCTGCTATCTGCAGGACCTGTTCACCGCCCCCGAGGCCCGCGGCCGCGGCATCGCCCGCGCCCTGATCGAAGGCGTCTATGCCGAGGCCGACCGCGCCGGCGTGCCTGCCGTCTATTGGCTGACGGCCGAGGACAATTATCCGGGGCGAATGCTCTATGACCGGATGGCGGTGAAGTCGCCCTTCATCCGCTACAATCGCAAGCTGTGATGCGCCTGTAAGGCAAGGGGCGGCCCGAAGGCCGCCCCCGCGATCCGCTGTCCCTCGCCTCAGCGCAGGCCGGTGGCTTGCAGCAGGCCCTTGCGCTTGGCCTCGTAGTAATAGCCGCGGGCATACCATTTCACCGCGGCATCCTTGTCGCCGTCGGCGACCATATAGGCGCCGCGCAGGTATTTGACGCCGTATTTCAGGTTCGTCTCGGCATCGAGCAGCCCGGCGGGCGGGCCCTGATAGCCCATGCCGCGCGCGGTGGCGGGCAGGATCTGCATCAGCCCGTAATAGGGGCCGTTGCGGGCGCCGGGACGATGGGTCGATTCGCGGATGATGACGCGCTGCACCAGGTCCACCGGCACATCGTATTCCGCCGCGTATTTGTTGATCAGCCGGCGCAGTTCCGGTGTCTCGTTCGGATGCAGCGCCGCGACCTGGGCGGCCGAGGCGCGGGGTTCGACCAGATAGCGGCGGTCGGGATCGACCCGGTTGTCGCCGCAGGCGCCGACGGCCAGCGTGCCGGCCAGCGCCAACAGTCCGAGGATGGATTTCATGACTGCCCCTTGTCTTTTCATTGACCAAGGGATTAGCCGCAGCTGCCAGAGTCGGGGAAATCAAAAGACAGGACCGCCCGGTTCAGGGGCGGTCCATCGGCGGAAACCCGCCGCAACATGGTGCCGGTTTCGGTGGCGATCCGCCGATCAGGCGTGGATCGCGCCGTCGCCGCAGGCCAGCGCCGCCTCGCGCACCGCTTCCGAGCAGGTCGGATGGGCGTGGCAGGTCAGTGCGATGTCCTGGGCCGAGGCGCCGAATTCCATCGCCACGCAGACCTCGTGGATCATCTCGCCGGCATTCGGGCCGATGATGTGGCAGCCCAGCACCCGATCGGTCTCGGCATCGGCGATCATCTTGACGAAGCCCTCGGCCTGGAACAGGGCCTTGGCGCGGGCATTGCCCATGAAGGGGAACTTGCCGACCTTGACCTTGCGGCCGCTTTCCTTGGCGGCCTCTTCGGTCAGCCCGACCGAGGCGACCTCGGGCGTGGTATAGATCACGCCGGGGATCACGTCGTAATTCACATGGCCATGCTTGCCGGCGATGACCTCGGCCACCGCCATGCCCTCGTCCTCGGCCTTGTGGGCCAGCATCGGGCCCGGCACCGCGTCGCCGATGGCGTAGATGCCCTTGACGCTGGTCTGCCAGTGTTCGTCGATCTGGACGAAGCCGCGATCGGTCAGCGCGACGCCGACCTTGTCCAGGCCCAGCCCGGCGACATAGGGGCGGCGGCCGGTGGCGACCAGCACGCATTCGGCCTTGATCTCATGCTCGCTGTCGTCCTTGCGCAGCTTGTACTTGACCTCGGCCTTGCCCTTTTCGACCTCGACCTCGGACACGGCCGCGCCCAGGACGAATTTCAGCCCCTGTTTCGCCAGGATGCGCTGGAACTGCTTTTGCACCTCGGCGTCCATGCCGGGGGTGATGGCGTCCAGGAACTCGACCACCGTTACCTCGGCGCCGAGCCGGGCATAGGCCGAACCCAGTTCCAGCCCGATCACGCCCGCGCCGATCACCACCATCGACTTGGGGATCTTCGGCAGCGACAGGGCGCCGGTCGAATCGACGACGATGCCGGCGGCATTATCGACCTCGACCCCCTTCAGGCTGGCCGGTTCCGAGCCGGTGGCGATGACGATGTTCTTCGTCTCGTGGACGGTGTCGCCGACCTTGACCTTGCCGGGCGCTTCGATGCTGGCCCAGCCCTTGAGCCAGTCGATCTTGTTCTTCTTGAACAGGAACTCGATGCCCTTGGTATTGCCGGCGACCGTCTCGGCCTTGTAGCCCTGCATCTTGTCCCAATCGACCTTGGGCTTGGCGCCCATCAGGCCCATCTTCTCGAAATTCTCGTGGGTCTCGTGCAGCATGTGGCTGGCATGCAGCAGCGCCTTGGAGGGGATGCAGCCGACGTTCAGGCAGGTGCCGCCCAGCGTCTCGCGTCCCTCGACGCAGGCGACCTTCAGGCCCAGCTGGGCGGCGCGGATCGCGCAGACATAGCCGCCGGGACCGGCGCCGATCACGATCAGGTCATAGGTGGACATTCAGGTCTCCTTGCAGTTCGCGGCGCGCTTGCCGGCGCCGCCCGTTCGGTTCAGGTGAATAAGGCGATCAGGATCATCGCCAGCGTGGCGACGAACCCCACCCCCCAGATGACCGAGCGCCAGGGCGACCAGCCATAGGCATAGGCGGGAATATAAAGCAGCCGCGCCAGCAGGTAGCTCCAGGCGCAAAGCACGGTCAGGGCCGAGCCGGCATCCGACAGCACCACCAGCACGACGGCGATGGTAAAGAGGATCAGTCCCTCGAAATGATTGTCCGCAGCGCGGCGCAGCCGTCCGGTCAGCGCGGAAAACTCCGGCTGCCTGTCGCGCGGGCTGGCGTTCCATTTCGCGCCGACATCGCGGTTCATCGAGGCGGCGGCCAGGCCGATCTGCACGGCTTGCAGCAGCGCGGCCAGCGCCAGGGCGGTGGTTTCGGCGGCCATCAGGCGGTCTCGACCAGGTGGAAGGCGGTGGCCGAGACGCCGGCCTGGCTGTTGAAGACCCCCGCTGCCCCTTCCAGATAGGCCCTGGCCACCGCCGCGTCGCCCACCTGGAACAGCGCCCAGGCGCTCTGGTCGTTCTCGCGCCACAGCTGCAGCAGCGACAGGCCGCTATTGCCGCGATCCTCGGCATCGGCGTCGAAGGCGGCCTTGAAGGCGGCGTAACCGGCGATGGTGTAATGGGCGATCATCTGGGTCATGGGGGACTCCTCCGTTTCGGCCCGGCTTCCCGTCGGGATGAGCGGCAAGGCGGCCCGGTGCGGGTCAACGGATACAGGCCGGAAAGAGTTGCGCGGCGGCTTCCTGGGCGTGCCGGGGGCGGGCCTGCCGCCCCCGGCAGGCCGGGATCACAGGTCCATGAGCAGGCGGCGCGGATCCTCCAGTGCTTCCTTGACGCGCACGAGGAAGGTCACGGCGCCCTTGCCGTCCACGATGCGGTGGTCGTAGCTCAGCGCCAGGTACATCATCGGCCGGATGACGATCTGGCCGTCCACGACGACCGGGCGGTCCTGGATCTTGTGCATGCCCAGGATGCCCGATTGCGGCGGGTTCAGGATCGGCGAGGACATCAGCGAGCCGTAGACGCCGCCGTTCGAGATGGTGAAGGTGCCGCCCTGCATTTCCGCCATGGTCAGCTTGCCGTCGCGGGCGCGGGTGCCCAGCTCGGCGATCTCCTTCTCGATCCGGGCGAAGCTCTTCTGGTCGGCATCGCGTACCACCGGCACCACCAAGCCGCTGGGCGTGCCCACCGCCACGCCCATGTGGACGAAGTTCTTGTAGACCACGTCGCCGCCGTCGATCTCGGCATTGACCTCGGGCACTTCCTTCAGCGCGTGGCAGCAGGCCTTCACGAAGAAGGACATGAAGCCGAGCTTGACCTTGTGCTTCTTCTCGAACTGGTCCTTGTAGGTGTTGCGCAGGTCCATGATGCCCTTCATGTCCACCTCGTTATAGGTGGTCAGCATCGCGGCGGTGTTCTGCGCGTCCTTGAGCCGGCGGGCGATGGTGGCGCGCAGGCGGGTCATCTTGACCCGCTCCTCGCGCGCCGCGTCATCGGCCGAGCTGGGCGCGCGCGGCGCCTGGGCCGGGGCCGGGGCCGGGGCGGGCGAGGCGGCGGCCGGTGCCGTAGCCGCGCGGGCCACGTCCTCCTTCATCACCCGGCCGTCGCGGCCGGTGCCGGTGACGGCATCGCGGCTGACGCCGGCCTCGGCCATGGCCTTCTTGGCCGAGGGCGCATCCTCGACATCCTTGCGCGGTGCGGGGGTTTCCGGGCCGGCGCCGGGCGATTGCACGGCGGCTGCGGCAGCAGCAGGGGCCTCGGCCCCGGGGGCCGCGGTCGCGCCCTCGGTGATGACCGCCAGCCGGGCGCTGGCCTCGACCGTTGCGCCCTCGGGGGCGAGGATCTCGGCCAGCACGCCCGCGGCGGGAGCCGGAACCTCGACCGAGACCTTGTCGGTCTCAAGCTCGCACAGCATCTCGTCCTGCGCGACCGCATCGCCGACCTTCTTGAACCAGGTCGCCACCGTGGCCTCGGTCACGCTTTCGCCCAGGGTGGGCACCATCACGTCGACGGATTTTCCGCTCATCTTTCTCTGTCCTTCCTGAGCCTTCGTGCCCGCATCAGCCTTGGGCAACATTTCTTCCGGGCCGGCATCGCCCTGTTCCATGATCTGTGCGAGCAGCGCGTTGGGCGCGACCACCGTGCCTTCGGGCGCGACGATCTCGGCCAGCTTGCCGGCGACGGGCGAGGGCACCTCGACCGTCACCTTGTCGGTTTCCAGCTCGCACAGCATTTCATCCACGGCGACGCGGTCGCCCGGTTTCTTGAACCAGGTGGCCACCGTCGCTTCGGATACCGATTCCCCAAGCGTGGGGACGCGTAGTTCCACTGCCATGTCAGGCCCCGATGGTGATGGCTTCGTGGACCAGGGCCTCCTGCTCGGCCTTGTGGCGCGAGGCAAGCCCGGTGGCCGGCGAGGCCGCTGCATGGCGGCCGACATAGCGCGGACGGCCATGCTTGGCGCCGATGCGCGACAGCACCCATTCGATATTGGGCTCGACGAAGGTCCAGCCGCCCTGGTTCTTGGGCTCTTCCTGGCACCAGACGATCTCGGCATCCTTGAAGCGTTCCAGCTCCTTGGACATGCTGTGGGCCGGGAAGGGATAGAACTGCTCGAGCCGCAGGATATAGACATCCTCGGCCCCGGCGGCGTCGCGCGCCTGCAAGAGATCGTAATAGACCTTGCCCGAGCAGATCACCACCCGGCGGATCTTGTCGTCCGGGGCCAGCTTGAACTCGGACTTGCCGCGGTCGGCATCGTCCACCAGCACGCGGTTGAAGGTCGAGCCGGCCAGGAACTCGTCCGCCGTGGACAGCGCCAGCGGGTGACGCAGCAACGATTTCGGCGTCATCAGCACCAGCGGCTTGCGGAAGGGCCGCTTCAGCTGCCGGCGCAGGATGTGGAAATAGTTCGCCGGCGTGGTGCAGTTCGCCACGATCCAGTTGTCCTCGGCGCACATCTGCAGCCAGCGTTCCAGCCGGGCCGAGCTGTGTTCCGGGCCTTGGCCCTCGTAGCCATGCGGCATCAGCATGACGAGGCCCGACATGCGCAGCCATTTCTTTTCGCCCGAGGTGATGAACTGGTCGAACATGATCTGGGCGCCGTTGGCAAAATCGCCGAACTGGGCCTCCCACATGACCAGGCTGTTCGGCTCGGCCAGAGAATAGCCGTATTCGAAGCCCAGCACCGCATATTCCGACAGCATCGAGTCGATGACCTCGTAGCGCGCCTGCCCGCCGCGGATGTGGTTGAGCGGGTAATAGCGTTCCTCGGTCGCCTGGTCGATGAAGGCCGAATGGCGCTGCGAGAAGGTGCCGCGGGTCGAGTCCTGCCCGGCCAGGCGCACCGGATGCCCTTCCAGCAGCAGCGAGCCGAAGGCCAGCGCCTCGCCGGTCGCCCAGTCGAAACCCTTGCCGGTCTCGAACATCTGCTTCTTGGATTCCAGCAGGCGGCCGACGGTCTTGTGCAGGTCGAACCCTTCGGGCACGCGGGTCAGCGCGCCGCCGATCTCGGCCATGGTCTCGGGCGCGATGGCGGTCTGGCCCAGGTTCTCCTCGGCATGCTCGGCCTCGAGCCCCGACCATTTGCCGTCCAGCCAGTCGGCCTTGTTCGGCTTGAAGTTCTTGCCGACCTCGAACTCCTCGTTCAGATGGGCCTGGAAGGCGGCCTTCATCTCCTCGATCTCGCCCTCGGGGACCAGGCCGTCGGCGACCAGTCGCTCGGTATAGCGTTGCAGCGTGGTCTTGTGGCCCTTGATCTTCTTGTACATCACCGGGTTGGTGAACATCGGCTCGTCGCCTTCGTTGTGACCGAAGCGGCGATAGCAGAAGATGTCGATGACCACGTCCTTGTGGAATTTCTGCCGGAACTCGGTCGCGACCTTGGCGGCATGGACCACGGCCTCGGGGTCGTCGCCGTTGACGTGGAAGATCGGCGCCTCGACCATCAGCGCGATGTCGGTCGGATAGGGCGAGGTGCGGCTGAAATGCGGCGCGGTGGTGAAGCCGATCTGGTTGTTCACCACGATATGGATGCAACCGCCGGTGCGGTGGCCCTTGATGCCGGAAAGCTGGAAGCATTCCGCGACGATGCCCTGGCCGGCAAAGGCCGCGTCGCCGTGCAGCAGGATCGGCAGCACCGCCGTGCGATAGGTCTGGTCCGACAGCTGGTCCTGCTTGGCGCGCACCTTGCCCAGCACCACCGGGTTCACCGCCTCCAGGTGCGAGGGGTTCGCGGTCAGCGACAGGTGGACGGTGTTGTCGTCGAAGGTGCGGTCCGACGAGGCGCCGAGGTGATATTTCACGTCGCCCGAGCCGTCCACGTCGTCGGGCTTGTAGCTGCCGCCCTGGAATTCGTGGAAGATGGCGCGATAGGGCTTGCCCATCACATTGGCCAAGACCGACAGGCGGCCGCGATGCGGCATGCCGATCACCACGTCCTTGACCCCCAGCGCGCCGCCGCGCTTGATGATCTGCTCCATGGCCGGGATCAGCGCCTCGCCGCCGTCAAGGCCGAAGCGCTTGGTGCCCATGTATTTCACATGCAGGAACTTCTCGAAGCCCTCGGCCTCGACCAGCTTGTTGAGGATGGCGCGGCGGCCTTCGCGGGTGAAGGCGATCTCCTTGCCGTAGCCCTCGATCCGCTCCTTGAGCCAGGCGGCTTCCTCGGGGTTCGAGATATGCATGAATTGCAGCGCGAAGGTGCCGCAATAGGTGCGGCTCATCAGGTCGACGATCTGGCGGATCGTGGCGATCTGCAGGCCAAGCACGTTGTCGATGAAGATCGGCCGGTCCAGGTCGGCCTCGGTGAAGCCATAGGTCTTGGGGTCCAGCTCGCCATGGTCGGGGATCTCGCGCATGCCCAGCGGGTCCAGGTCGGCATGCAGGTGGCCGCGGATGCGGAAGGCGCGGATCAGCATGATGGCGCGGACGCTGTCCAGAACCGCGCGCTTGAGCTGCTCGTCCGTCAGGTTCACGCCCTTTTCGCCGGCCTTGGCGGCGATCTTGTCCAGAGCCGCCTTGGCCTCGGCCTTGGGCAGCATCGGCCATTCGCCGGTCAGCGCCGCGGTGGTGTCGTCCGCGGGCAGCGGCGGCCAGTCGGCGCGTTGCCAGCTGGCGCCCTTGGCCTCGCGGGTGACCACGGCCTCCTCGTCGCCCAGGCTGCGGAAGAAGGCGTCCCACGCCTGGTCGACCGCCGCCGGGTTCTGGGCCCACTGGCCGTAAAGCTGCTCGACATAGGCCGCGTTATGGCCTTGCAGGAAGCTCGAATCGTGGAAGGCCGAGTTTGGGGATTGATCGTTCATTGGCTTGCCTCCGGGAAGTCCTTATCCGTTCGCGCCCGGATCAGGGGCGGTCGCATTGTTCTGGCCATGTCCGGGAGCGGTCCCGGTGATCAGCCTGGTCTGAAGATCCTGATACCATGCCGGCAGCCCGGCGCGCGGCTGGCGCAGCAAGGCGGGCAGGTGGCGGCCGGCCAGCAGGGCGCCGCGGAACTGCGGCAGATCCCAGCGGGCGCCGGCGATGTCCTTGGGCAGTTCGGCCAGCGCCATGCGCAGGTACCACAGCCCATAGCGGGCCAGGTCGCGCCCCTGCCGTTCGGAATTGCGGCGCACGAAATAGGCGATGTTGAGCAGGGCCAGCATGGCGCTGATCCGGCGCCGGTCTCGGCCCGCAGCCGCCTCGAGGTGGTGGATCAGCGCATCGGGCGCGATGGCCAGCATCCCGTGCCGGCCAAAGCGATAGCTGGCATCCAGATCCTCGGCGATGGAACTGCCGACCAGCCCTTCGTCGAAGGGCTCGCGCAGCGCCAGGTGGCGGCGCAGGGTCAGGGCGAAGCCGACGATGAAATCGACGCGCAGCAAGCCCTGCGGCAGGGTGGCATCGCCTTGCCAGCGCCGCTCGGGGCGATCATAGCCCAGGAAACGCTGCTCGGCCGGAATCATCAGCAGGTGGCGCAGGGCAAGGTCGATGCTGCGCTGCACCGGCCCTGACCGGCCCGCGGCCAGCTTGGCGGCTGGGTTGGTGCGCTTGCTCTCACCCCCGCCCGTCACGCCATCCGAGCCGGTGTTCCGGGCCGAGATCGCCACGATGCGGCCCTGGGTGTCGGCGCGGTATTGCGCCATGATCCGCCCGGCGCAATCGGGATGCAGCAAGGCGTCGTCATCGATCATGAACAGGATGTCGGCCCGCGCCAGCGCGACGGCCTGGTTGCGCTGCACGGTCAGCGATTTGCGCCGGGCCGGCACATAGGTCAGCGGACAGCCGCCGGCCGCGGCGATTACCGCCTCGACCCTTTCGCGGTTCTGCGCCCAGTCGGCGCTGGCATCGACGATGACGATTTCGGCCGGCCGCTCGGTCGAGGCGAGCGCGGCGCGCACGCAGTCGCAAAGCTGCTTGCCGCGCTGGTAGGTCGAAACGCAAAGCGCCCAGTCCTGCGCCGCCACGGACGAGGCGGGGCGTTTCGCCGGCGGAGGGGGCTGCGGGATCATGCCGCGCCCCGGCTTGGCAGGGCAGGGCCGCGGGCCGGGCAGGGCGCTGTCCCGGCGGTTCTGGCGACGATCTGGCGACGACGGCGGTCCAATCTGGCACCTGCTGGTAAGGTCTGGCGCGGCCCCCGGTAAAGGTAGGCAGGGGCCGCGCCCAAGTCAAAAGCCTTGCGGCATTGTTACCGGCCGAGTGCTTTCAGCACCGCCTCGCCCAGGCCCGCGGGGCTGTCGGCGACGACGATGCCGGCCGATTTCATGGCCTCGATCTTCGATTCCGCGTCGCCCTTGCCGCCCGAGACGATGGCGCCGGCATGGCCCATGCGGCGGCCCTTCGGCGCGGTGCGCCCGGCGATGAAGCCGGCGGTCGGCTTCCACTTGCCCTTGCGCTTCTGCTCGGCCAGGAACTCGGCCGCCTCTTCCTCGGCCGAACCGCCGATCTCGCCGATCATGATGATCGACTCGGTCTCGGGGTCGTCCAGGAACATGCGCAGCACGTCGATATGCTCCATGCCCTTGATCGGGTCGCCGCCGATGCCGACCGCGGTGGACTGGCCCAGGCCGACATCGGTGGTCTGCTTGACCGCCTCATAGGTCAGCGTGCCCGAGCGCGACACGACGCCCACCGATCCGCGCGAGAAGATCGAGCCCGGCATGATGCCGATCTTGCACTCGCCCGGCGTCAGGATGCCGGGGCAGTTCGGGCCGATCAGCTGCGACTTGCTGCCTTCCAGCGCGCGCTTGACCTTCATCATGTCGAGCACCGGGATACCCTCGGTGATGGCGACGATCAGCGGGATCTCGGCATCGATGGCTTCCAGGATCGAATCGGCCGCGAAGGGCGGCGGGACATAGATCACGGTCGCATTGGCGCCGGTTTTTGCCACGGCCTCGTGGACCGAGTTGAAGACCGGCAGGTCCAGATGCGTCGTGCCGCCCTTGCCGGGGGTCACGCCGCCGACCATCTGCGTGCCGTAAGCGATCGCCTGTTCGGTGTGGAAGGTGCCCTGGGATCCGGTGATCCCCTGGCAGATGACTTTGGTGTCTTTGTTGACGAGAACGGCCATTAGCCTCTCCTTAAGCGATTACGGAAACACGAAAGTCGCGCGGGCCGATCTTCTCGAAGAAGAGCCGCGTTCCGTCTTTCGCGTTGATATTTTTATAGAACGTCCCAATGGCATCCTTTGCCCTGATGCGAAGAATCCATTTGCCCGTTGCAATATCAGTTTCGAACGAGCCGACCGTATGGAGCTCGACGGTGATCGGCTTTCCTGCCTCCGACTTGTTTCCTCCGCCGAACGAGTCGGCGGGGAACAAATCTCTGATTGGGCTGACCGGGATATGATTGTTATCCACGTTTCCAGCCGTAATCTCGACAGCTTTGCCTTCCACCGCCTTGGCCATGGTGGTCAGCCCTTCACCGCCTTCACGATCTTCTGCGCCGCGTCCGACAGGTCGTCCGCCGCGATCACGTTCAGGCCCGATTCGCCGATGATCTGCTTGCCCAGCTCGACATTGGTGCCTTCCAGGCGCACGACCAGCGGGACTTGCAGCCCGACTTCCTTCACCGCGGCGATGATGCCTTCCGCGATGATGTCGCAGCGCATGATGCCGCCGAAGATGTTGACCAGGATGCCTTTGACGTTCGGGTCCGAGGTGATGATCTTGAACGCCTCGGTCACTTTCTCCTTGGTGGCGCCGCCGCCGACGTCCAGGAAGTTCGCGGGCTCGGCGCCGAACAGCTTGATGATGTCCATCGTCGCCATCGCCAGGCCGGCGCCGTTGACCATGCAGCCGATCTCGCCGTCCAGCGCGATGTAGTTCAGGTCGAATTTCGACGCCGCCAGTTCCTTGGGGTCTTCCTCGGTCTCGTCGCGCAGCGCCAGCACGTCGGGCTGGCGATAGAGGGCGTTATTGTCGAAGCCCATCTTCGCGTCGAGGCATTTGAGGTTGCCGTCCTTCATCACGATCAGCGGGTTGATCTCCAGCATCTCCATGTCCTTCTCGATGAACATGCGATACAGGTTCTTGACCAGCGCCACGCATTGCTTGACCTGCGCGCCCGTCAGGCCCAGGGCGAAGGCCACGCGGCGGCCGTGGAAATCCGAAAGCCCCGAGGCCGGATCGACGCTGAAGCTGACGATCTTTTCCGGGGTCGAGGCCGCGACTTCCTCGATGTCCATGCCGCCCTCGGTCGAGGCGACGAAGCTGATGCGCGAGGTGCCGCGATCGACCAGCAGCGCCAGGTACAGCTCGCGCTCGATGTCGCTGCCGTCCTCGATATAGATGCGGTTGACCTGCTTGCCGGTCTCGCCCGTCTGGTGGGTGACGAGGGTGCGGCCCAGCATCTGGCGGGTCAGTTCCTCGGCCTCTTCCACCGATTTGGCCAGGCGGACGCCGCCCTTCTCACCGGCTTCCTTTTCCTTGAAGTGACCCTTGCCACGACCGCCGGCATGGATCTGGGCCTTGACGACCCAGAGCGGCCCGTCGAGTTCCCCCGCCGCCGCCTTGGCCTCGTCGGCCTTCATCACCACCCGCCCGTCCGAGACCGGCGCGCCGTATTGGCGCAGCAACGCCTTGGCCTGGTATTCATGGATGTTCATCGTCTTCCCCCGCAGTTGTCGGTTGGCGGGGCTTGTGGCACATTCCACGCACGGCCCAAAGCACTATGATCGGCGAAATCCGTAAAACACGCGGGAATCCGCCTTTTGTGATCACAGGTTTCGGAGCTGTGATCGCAAATCTGCGCCAAGGGCCTGGGCGCCTTGGGGATCCGCTGCTTGCAGGGGGTGTGGGGCGTGGTTCCGCGGCTGGTCGGCCGGGGTCGTGCGACGGATCGAATCATCCCATGCCGCGGGCCTGGGCTGGACGATTGGACCCGCGCGCGTGGGCGGCCCGGCGCGCGCCTTGATGGTCGCGGGCGCCAGCGGCTTCCAGGGCGTACCGTCGGGCGCCGACTGAGCCTTGAAGTTGCGGCCAGCCGAAAGAACCAGCTGTTCGCTGTTCGCCCACGGCGGCGATGAACGGACGGCGCTAATCCATGAGCTTCACCAACTGGTGCAGCCGGTCCTGTGCCTCGGTCGCGTCGAGCTGGACGTTGATGCTGATCCCTGTCATTGAAAAACCCTGTATTCAGCCCTATATTTGCTGCTGCCGGAGACGACTGACTGGTGATTGGTCCTGGTAAGTCGAAGGTGCGGCGGTCGGATCACCCCGGCCGCTATTTTCGTTTCCAGCGCAGTTTGCCCACCCTCTGCTTGTCGATATGTCGGTAATCCGGCTTGGCGCGGTTGTAGGACGCATAGCCCGTGACCCCTTGCCAGCGGTTGCGCGACAGTTCGAACATCGTGAAGAGCGACGTGTCGGGATCGACGCGGATGTAGCGGTGCGTCAGCAGCAACGCGGCCAGGGCCGATTGGACCCGCGCGCCTGGGCGGCCCGGCCTTGCCGCCCGGCATAAAAAGATTCATGGCTCTGCAATCGAGCGAATGACCGCTTCGTCCCGCTGAATCGCGCAAAGCGGACCCTGAGCATCAGAGTTCTTGACAGACATGCCCCAATAGAGAGGCCCCGCCGTTGCCGGCGGGGCCTTTCGTTTCGCGCGACCTTGCCGATCAGGCCAGGCTGGCGTCGATGCCCTTGCAGGCCGCGACCAGCCCTTTGACCGCATCCACGGACTTGTCGAACATCGCCTGTTCGTCCTTGTCCAGGGTGATGTCGATGACGCGCTCGATGCCGCCGGCGCCGATCACGGTCGGCACGCCGACATAAAGCCCGTCCAGGCCGTAGGCGCCCTTCACATAGGCTGCGCAGGGCAGCACGCGCTTCTGGTCCTTGAGATAGGCTTCCGCCATCTCGATGGCCGAGGTGGCCGGTGCGTAGAAGGCCGAGCCGGTCTTCAGCAGGCCGACGATCTCGGCGCCGCCGTCGCGGGTGCGCTGCACGATGGCGTCCAGCTTGTCCTGGGTGGTCCAGCCCATCTTGACCAGGTCGGGCAGCGGGATGCCGGCGACGGTGGAATAGCGGGTCAGCGGCACCATGGTGTCGCCATGGCCGCCCAGCACGAAGGCGGTCACGTCGCGCATCGAGACGCCGAATTCCAGCGACAGGAAGTGGCGGAAGCGTGCCGAATCAAGCACGCCGGCCATGCCGACGACCTTTTCATGCGGCAGGCCCGAGAACTCGCGCAGCGCCCAGACCATCGCGTCCAGCGGGTTGGTGATGCAGATCACGAAGGCGTTCGGGGCGTGCTGCTTGATGCCCTCGCCCACCGATTTCATGACCTTGAGGTTGATGCCCAGCAGGTCGTCGCGGCTCATGCCCGGCTTGCGGGGCACGCCGGCGGTGACGATGCAGACATCGGCGCCGGCGATGTCTGCGTAATCGTTGGCGCCCTTCATGACGGCGTCGAAACCCTCGGACGGGCCCGATTGCGCGATGTCCAGCGCCTTGCCCTGGGGCGTGCCCTCGGCGATGTCGAACAGGACGACGTCGCCCAGTTCCTTCATCGCGGCCAGATGCGCCAGCGTGCCGCCGATCTGTCCCGCACCGATGAGTGCGATCTTGGGTCGGGCCATGTTAACCTCCGATTTCCATGATGGTTCGCGCGGTGGCCTAGTCCCTCGGGATGAGAATCGCAAGCCTTGGCTGCGGGTCGGACGCGAAATCGGCCGATGTCAACCGCTAACGGGACAATGCCGCCCCGCATTGCCGCCGTCCGGCCGCTGGATTAGTCCGGGGCGGTGACAACGGAGCGCGCCGATGGAGATGCTGGGCTGGGTGCTGGCGGTGATCGCCGCCTTTTCGATCGGGCTGGCCAAGGGAGGGCTGTCCATGGTCGGCACCATATCGGTGCCGCTGCTGGCGCTGGTGATGTCGCCGGTGCAGGCAGCGGGCATCCTGCTGCCGGTCTATATCGTCTCGGACATTGGCGGGCTGATCGCCTTTCGCCGCGATTTCGATCCGCGGGTGCTGCGGACGCTGGTGCCGGGGGCGATCACCGGCATCGCCCTGGGCTGGGCTACCGCCCATCACGTCGATGACGCCCAGGTCGGGCTGATCGTGGGCGTGATCGGCATGGCTTTCGCGCTGAACGCGCTGCTGCGCAGCCGGATCGGCGCCAGCGCCCGGCCGCCGCGCTGGGGGGCGGGCAGCTTCTGGGGCACGATCTCGGGCTATACCAGCTTCGTGTCGCATTCCGGGGCGGCGCCCTATCAGGTCTATGCCCAGCCGCTGCGCATGACGCCGATGACCTATGCCGGCACCACGACGATCTTCTTTGCCATCTGCAATGCGGTGAAGCTGATTCCCTATGCCCTGCTGGGCCAGCTTTCCGCGCATAACCTGTCGGTGGCCGCCGTGCTGATGGTGCCAGGCGTGCTGGGCGTTCTGGCCGGGCTGTGGCTGGTGCGGCGAATGTCGCCGCGAATCTTCTATGGCTTCATCACCTGGGCACTGATGCTGGTTTCGGCCAAGCTGATCTGGGACGGGATTTGACGCCGCAGTGCGGCAAATCGGCGCTTGCGATTCGCTTCTTTTCCGGGCAGGTTCGCGCAAGATTATTACGCGAGGCCCCGATGACCCGTCCCTATCGTTCCGTCCTCTATATTCCGGCCGCCAATGCGCGGGCCATGGAAAAGGCCCAGGCGCTGACCGCCGATGCGATCATCTTCGACCTCGAGGACGCGGTGGCGCCGGCGGAAAAGGTGGCGGCGCGGGACTTGCTGGCCAAGGCGTTGCAGGCCGATTACGGCGGCCGGGTGCGGATCGTGCGCATCAACGGCATGGACACCGAATGGGGCGAGGGCGATGCCCGCGCCTTTGCCTCTGGCGCCGATGCGGTGCTGGTGCCCAAGGTCAGCCGCGGTGCCGACCTGGACCGCGTGGCGGCGCTGGTGCCCGACACGCCGCTCTGGGCGATGATGGAGACGGCCGAGGGCATGCTGAACGCCGCCGAGATCGCCGCCCATCCGCGCCTGAAGGGCATGGTGATGGGCACCAACGACTTGGCCAAGGAGCTGAACAGCCGCTTCCGCGCCGACCGGCTGCCGATGATGGCCGGGCTGGGCCTGTGCCTCTTGGCGGCGCGGGCGCATGGCCGGGTGATCGTGGACGGCGTCTTCAACGCCTTCAAGGACGAGGAGGGCTTGCGTGCCGAATGCGAGCAGGGCCGCGACATGGGCTTCGACGGCAAGACCCTGATCCACCCGGCGCAATTGGCCATCGCCAACGAGGTCTTTGCACCGTCCGAGGCCGAGGTCGATCTGGCCCGCCGCCAGATCGAGGCCTTCGACGAGGCGCAGGCCCAGGGCAAGGGCGTCGCGGTGGTGGACGGCCGGATCGTCGAGAACCTGCATGTCGAGACCGCCCGCGCCACCCTGGCCAAGGCCGCGGCGATTGCCGAGCTGGCGGGGTGATGGCAAAGTAAGCGCCGTTAACATCCAGCAAAAGGACAAAGCCAGATGTTCATCCTGATCCTTGGCGTGGCGTTGTGGTGGGCGGCGCATCTTCTCAAGCGGCTGGCACCGGGGCTGCGCGACCGGCTGGGCCGGGGTGGCGTGGCGGGGGCGCTGGCGGTCTCGGTGGTGCTGATGGTGATCGGCTATCGCATGGCGGACGGCCCCTATTGGTGGGGCGCGACGGCCGCCCTGAAGGGCGTCAACAACCTGCTGGTGCTGCTGGCCTTTTACCTTTTCGCCGTTGCCGGCATGAAGACCCGCCTGGCCCGCCATCTTCGCCACCCGCAGCTGACCGGCTTTGCGCTCTGGGCCTTTGCGCATCTCTTGCCGAATGGCGACCTGCCCAGCTTCGTGCTGTTCGGCGGGCTGCTGCTTTGGGCGCTGGCCGAAATGGCGGTAATCAACCGCGCCGAGCCGGGCTGGACCCCGCCCGCCGGGCCCTTCCCGGTCCGCAAGGAGGCGATGGCCGCGGTCGGCGCCGTCGTGCTGTTCGGGGTCGTGGCGCTGATCCACGCCTGGCTGGGCTACAACCCCTTTGGAGGCTGACATGCCGAAGATCTATCGCCTGCTGACCGAGGACGACACCTCGGCCTTCTGCCACAAGGTCAGCGAGGCGCTGTCGAAAGGCTGGGCGCTGCATGGCGACCCCGCCTATGCCTTCGACGCGGCGCGCGGCGTGATGCGCTGTGCCCAGGCCGTCACCAAGGAGATCGAGGCCGATTACCACCCGGACATGAAACTGGGCCAGCAATAGGGAACCACTATGAGCAAGACCAATCCGGGCCGCTTCTTCGAGGATTACCGCGTCGGCCAGGTGATCCGCCACGCCGTGCCGCGCACCGTGGCCGAGGGCGAGCGTGCGCTTTACCACGCGCTCTACCCGGCGCGGCACGCACTTTATTCCTCGGACGAGTTCGCGGCGGCCTCGGGGCTGGAGGGCAGCCCGCTGGACGACCTGATCGCCTTTCACATCGTCTTCGGCAAGTCGGTTCCCGACATCAGCCTGAACGCGGTGGCGAACCTGGGCTATGCCGAGGGGCGCTGGCTGAAGCCGGTCTGGCCGGGCGACACGCTGCGCGCCGAATCCGAGGTGATCGGGCTCAGGGAGAACTCGAACGGCAAGTCCGGCGTGGTCTGGGTCCGCACCCGCGGGCTGAACCAGCTGGACGAGGTGGTGCTGGATTATGTGCGCTGGGTCATGGTGCGCAAGGGCGATGCCGCGGCGCCGGCGCCCGAGCCGGTGGTGCCGGAGCTGGCGAAATCGGTGGCGCCCGCCGACCTGGTGCTGCCCGAGGGGCTGGATTTCGCGCAATACGATTTCGGCCTGGCCGGCGAGCCGCATCGCTGGGGCGACTACCAGATCGGCGAGGTCATCGACCATGTCGACGGCGTCACCGTCGAGGAGGCCGAGCACATGCTGGCCACCCGGCTGTGGCAGAACACCGCCAAGGTGCATTTCGACGCTACCTTCCGCGAGGATGGCCGGCGGCTGATCTATGGCGGCCATGTCATCAGCATGGCCCGCGCGCTCAGCTTCAACGGGCTGGCCAATGCGCAGATGATCGTGGCGCTGAACGGCGGGGCCCATGCCAACCCCTGCTTTGCCGGCGACACGATCCGCGCTTGGTCCGAGGTGCTGGACAAGGCCGACACCCATGCGCCGGGCGTCGGCGCGATCCGGCTGCGGCTGGTGGCGCACAAGGGCGCGGCCGGTGATCACGCCCTGCGCGGCGAGGACGGAAAATATGCCCCGCAGGTGCTGCTGGACCTGGATTACTGGGCCCTGATGCCGAAATGACCGCCTTGCGCCCCGGCGCGGCCGGCTCGCGAATCGCGGCTGCGCCGGGGTTGAACATGACCAAATCCCTCGGTTATCCGGGGAAAACCGGCGAGTCCGCCCTGATACCGCAATCATTCGAACCGGCCGGAGCCCGCCCGTGATCACAGCCGGTGTTTGCGTGATCACAAACTCGGAAAATCTGTCGCTTATCCGCCTTACGTCTGGCATCCACCCGTGACAGATGCGACAAGACGGCTAAAAGCAAACCCAATTTCGGCCAGCCCTCGCCGCCAGCCGTAGCGTGCGGGGCCTGAACGCAGGAGAGCGCATCATGGCTGACGTCAACCGGGGCAA
>Ga0182741_1000228_pt1 | contig 87539 bp, 74 predicted proteins | sample eDN5th37CBELigOP_FD_128874 | JGI IMG/M metagenome (GOLD analysis project Ga0182741, IMG submission 128874) | Enriched Organic Plus compost microbial communities from Emeryville, California, USA - eDNA 5th pass 37_C BE-Lig OP (version 2) (version 2) ...
AAAGATGAGTGGAGATGAGCCGAGGTCGCCGCGACGGCGGCGGCCACGAGTCGAGCAGACCCCGGTCCAGCGGGCGCTGGGACTGCTGACCCGCCGTGAACATTCGCGGCGGGAGCTGGAACGCAAGCTGGCTACCCGGGGCGTGACCGCGGAAGAAGCCAGGGCGGCGGTGGAGCGGCTGGCCGGTGAAGGCTGGCAGGACGACCGCCGGTTTGCCGAATCGCTGGTCCGCAGTCGGGCTGGCAACGGCTACGGGCCACTCCGCATCCGTGCGGAGCTGGCGACCCATGGACTGGACCGCGAGGCCATTGCGGCAGCCATGAACACTTTTGATGGCGACTGGACCGAAACGGCGTGCGACCTCGTCCGCCGCCGTTTCGGTCCGGGCGGCTTGACCGACCTGGATGCGCGGCGCAAGGCCGCCGACTTCCTGATCCGGCGGGGATTCGACGGCGGCAGCGTCCGCGCCGCGACCCGGCTGGACTGGGAGGACTGAAACCCGCCGGGCCTGTTAATCTAGGGCATTGGGTTGCTTCGGCCGGCCCGCGCCCGCATCTGAGAGGGGACGCGGCGTCCGGATGCACCCGTCAGCCAATGCCAGCCAGATGACCAGTTCCCCCAAAATCAGCACCCGCCAGATCCGTCAGGATTTCCTCGATTTCTTCCGCAGCAAGGGCCATACCATCGTGCCTTCGGCACCGCTGGTGCCAGGCAACGATCCGACCCTGCTGTTCACCAACTCGGGCATGGTCCAGTTCAAGGACGTATTCCTGGGCGCGGAGAAGCGCAGCTACGTGCGCGCGGCGGATGTCCAGCGCTGCCTGCGGGCGGGCGGCAAGCACAACGATCTGGATTCGGTGGGCTATACCGCGCGTCACCACACCTTCTTCGAAATGCTGGGCAACTGGTCGTTCGGCGACTATTTCAAGAAGGAAGCCATCGCGTGGGCGTGGGAGTTGCTGACCGGCGTGTGGAAGCTGCCGAAGGAGCGCCTGCTGGTCACCGTCTACCACACGGATGACGAAGCCTTCGAGATCTGGAACAAGGACATCGGCATTCCCGCCGAACGCATCGTCCGCATCGGCGACAACAAGGGCGCACCGTTCGCGTCCGACAACTTCTGGCAAATGGCCGATACCGGCCCGTGCGGCCCGTGCACCGAGATCTTCTACGACCACGGCGAACACATCGCCGGTGGCCCGCCGGGTTCGCCCGATGAAGATGGCGATCGCTTCATCGAAATCTGGAACCTGGTGTTCATGCAGTTCGATCGCCAGCCCGACGGCACACTGGTGCCGTTGCCGGCGCCGTGCGTGGACACCGGCATGGGCCTGGAACGGTTGACCGCGATCCTGCAGCATGTCCACAGCAACTATGAAATCGATCTGTTCCAGGCGCTGATTGAAAAGGCCGCCGAACTGACCGGTACGCAGGACCGCGAAAACAAGTCGCTGCGCGTGATCGCCGATCACATCCGTGCCTGCAGTTTCCTGATCGTCGATGGCGTGCTGCCGTCCAATGAAGGCCGCGGTTATGTGCTGCGCCGGATCATCCGCCGTGCCCTGCGCCACGGCTGGATGCTCGGCGTGCGCCAGCCGTTCTTCCACAAGATGGTGGGCACGCTGTCCGACCTGATGGGCGAAGCCTATCCCGAGCTGCCAGCCGCGCGCGAACTGGTCGAGCGCGCACTGAAGGCCGAAGAGGAGCGCTTCGCCGAGACGCTGGATTCGGGCATGCGCATCTTCGACGACATTGCGTCGCGCGCCCAGGGCGTCATTCCCGGCGTCGAGGCCTTCCGTCTATACGACACGTATGGTTTTCCGGTCGACCTGACGGCGGACATCGCCCGCGAGCGCGGCCTGACCGTGGACATGGACGGCTTCGAGACGGCGATGGAGCAGCAGCGCGAAACCGCGCGCGCCGCCGGCAAGTTCGCGTCCAGCGCCAGCCTGCCGGCCGATCTGGTGTCGCAGCTCAAGCCCACGGCCTTCCTCGGTTACGAACAACTGGACGCGGCCGATCTGGGCATCGTGGCGCTGTTGAAGGACGGCCGTCCTGTCGAGGCGATCGGCCAGGGCGACGAGGCGGTGGTGATCCTGGAACGCACGCCTTTCTATGCCGAATCGGGCGGACAGGTGGGCGACGTCGGCCGGCTGTCCGGGCCGGTCGCCGAGTTCGCGGTGGCCGACACCCAGAAGCTCGCCGGCCAGTTCCACGGCCACGTGGGCCGGGTGACCCGCGGCAGCCTCAAGGTGGGCGACCGCCTGACGGCTTCCGTGGACGCACCGCGCCGCGCCGCCACCATCCTCAACCATTCGGCGACCCATCTTCTGCATGCCGCCCTGCGCGAAGTGCTGGGCACGCACGTCCAGCAGAAGGGCTCGCTGGTGGCCCCGGATCGCCTGCGTTTCGACTTCTCGCATTTCCAGGCGATCACCGCGCAGGAACTGGCCGAGGTCGAGCGTCGGGTGAATGCCCAGATCCGCGCCAACCACGAAGCCGAAGTGCACCACATGGGCATGCAGGAAGCGCTGGATTTCGGCGCCATGGCGCTGTTCGGCGAAAAGTATGGCGAGCACGTGCGCGTCCTGCGCATGGGCGATTATTCGACCGAGCTGTGCGGTGGCACGCACGTGGGCCGCACGGGCGACATCGGGCTCTTCAAGATCGTCAGCGAAGGCGGCGTGTCGGCCGGCGTACGCCGGATCGAAGCGGTGACCGGGCAGGGCGCGCTCGACTACGTCGATGCCGAGGAGCGCCGCCTGGAACAGGCCGCTGAACTGCTGGGCGGCAACGTCAACGACGTGGTCGAGAAAATCCGTGCCCTGACCGAACGGCAGAAAAAGCTCGAACGGGAAGTGGAAGCGCTCAAGGCGAAAGCGGCCTCGGGCGCCACCGCCGATCTGGCGGGCTCGGCCCAGGAAATCAACGGCATCCGCGTGCTGGCGTCGCGGCTGGAGGGTTTCGATGCGAAGGCGTTGCGCGACGCGATGGACCGACTCAAACAACAACTGGGCGACGCGGTGATCGTCCTGGCCGGCACCGGCGATGGCAAGGCCGCGCTGGTCGCGGGTGTAAACGGAGCGGCTGCCGGCAAGGTGAAGGCGGGGGAACTTCTGTCCCACGTCGCCGGTCAGATCGGCGGCAAGGGCGGTGGCCGCCCGGATCTCGCCCAGGGTGGTGGCGAGGACGGGCCCGCCCTTGTGTCCGCTCTCAAGGGCGTGAACGATTGGGTCGCCCAGCGCCTGCGATAAACCCCCGGAATGCCCCCAGGCCGCGCACCCGCGCTTGCGGGCGCGTGCTCCGGCCCGTACCATGATTCACGATGATGAACCTATCTGGAAGCTTCCGCGCGTCCTGCGATGCGGGAATGCTGCCCCGGCCTTAATCTTGCCGGATTCAGGAGAAGAAACATGCTGATTTTGACCCGCCGAGTCGGCGAAACCTTGATGATCGGTGATTCGGTCACGGTGACCGTGCTCGGCGTGAAGGGCAACCAGGTGCGCATCGGCATTACCGCGCCCAAGGATGTTGCCGTACACCGCGAAGAGATCTACCAGCGCATCCAGCGCGGCGAGGAAGCGGGCTCCGCTTCCCACAACGACGATTCGTCCTCGAGCTGATTTCCGTTTGCCGCCGAACCGGTCTGCCGTTATCCTATGCGGCCGCCGTCGTTCGACCGCGGTACATTTCCCGGAGTGATGCCCGAGAGGCCGAAGGGGCTCCCCTGCTAAGGGAGTATAGGGTCAAAAGCCTTATCGAGGGTTCGAATCCCTCTCACTCCGCCAGTCGTACCAGAACCCCGCTTCGGCGGGGTTTTTGGTTTTCGGGCGCGGCGCATTGCATCGCCCGGCGCGGGTGAGGCCGGGTGGTTTTTTCCCCATCGGCGCGTGTCTGTTCGGTGCCGGTCCACGGCGAGCGCGTTTTCATGCCGGTCATTGCGGTGGAAACCGAACCGAACACGGCGTTGCTCCAGATTCCGGTGATTGAAGGGAAGGCGTGGACCTGGAACGGATGGACTGTGCCCGGCCCCGACGCTGCCCCTGCCATTGGTAAGGCTTGACTACAGGTGTAGTCAGGGCTAGTTTGACTACATCTGTAGTCACTCCGGGACGGACACATGGCACGCAAGAGCATCGGGGATCAGGAACTGGCCCTGCTCCAGTACGTGGGCCAGCAGGGCGATGCATCGGTCGGGGAGGTCGCGGCCGGCTTCGGCGAAACCCAGGGTCTGGCGCGTTCGACCGTGCTGACCATGATGGAGCGGCTGCGCGCCAAGGGTTACCTGAAGCGGCGCCATGTCGGCGGCGTGTACCGTTATTCGGCCACGGCCGGCGAAGACGACGTGGTGCAGGGCGCCGTGGCGGCCTTCGTGGAGAAGACGCTGCGTGGTTCGGTCAGCCCGTTCGTGGCCTGGATGTCCAAGCGCGGCGAGGTCAGCGACGAGGAACTGGCCGAACTGGAAGCGCTGGTCGCGCGCCTGCAGTCCCAGCGCCAGGAGGACTGAGCCATGGACGCATTCGTTGCCGCCTGTCTGGAACGCTTGATCGCCACGAGCCTGCAGACCGTCGCCTTGGCGGCGTTGGTCTGGGGGCTTTGCCGCCTGATGCCACGCGTGCCGCCGGCGACCCAGTGCTGGCTGTGGTGGCTGGTGACGCTGCAGGCCTTGACGGGCGTGATCGCGCCGCCGCTGGAACTGCCTTGGCTGGTGCCCGAAGCCGCCCCGGCCGTGATGGAATCCGTGCCGGCCGTGGCCGTGGCCGGGGAGACGGCGATACCGGCCACCGCGATCGCCACGGCTCCTGCGGCCATCCTTGCCTTTTCCTGGCCTTCGGGCCTGCTGGCGCTGTGGCTGGCCGGCGTCCTGGTGATGGCGGGCGCCACGCTGCGCGACGGATGGCACGGCCGCCAACTCCTGAAGCAGTCCGCACCCTGCATCGATAGCGCGCTGGTGCGTGCCTTGGCGCTGGCCGCCGAAGCGCATGGACTGCGCAGCCCGCCGCAGTTGCGCGTCTCCGATCGCATCGATTCACCGCAACTGCTGGGCGCGTGGCGTCCCGTGTTGCTGCTGCCGGCGGACCGGACGCTGGGCGGCGATGATCTCGACATGGCCCTGACCCACGAACTGGTGCACCTGCTCCGGCGGGATCTGTGGTGGGGATGGGTGCCTGCACTGGCTCGCCTTCTGTTCTTCTTCCATCCGCTCGTCCATCTGGCCGTGCGCGAATACGGCATTGCCCGCGAAGCCGCCTGCGACGCGATGGTGGTCGCCGGCAATCGCCGCTGCCGGCACGACTATGGCCGCCTGTTGCTGCGGCTGGGTACCTCGACGTCACTCCGCACCGGCCTGGCCAGTGCTTCCCCGACCTTTCTCAGTCTCAAAAGGAGATTGACCATGCTGCAGAACACCACCCCTTCCTTTCCGCGTGCCGGCTCGTTCGTGCTGCTCGCCTTGGTCGCCACCGCCGGCGTGATGCCGGTGCGGCTGGTGGCCGCTTCGAGTGACGGCGCTCCCGGCGCGGCTTCCGCAACCGCGGTCACCGCCACGGCCAATCCGCAGCCGGCGGCCGTGGCCGGCATCGTCCAGGCAAGCACTTCGCGGGCCACCGCGACCGGCGGCGAGGTGTCCGGGCGGATCCATCTGGCTAAATCCGGTCCGGAGCTGGCCTACGTGCGCATCCACGGCAACGACGATCGCACGGTGATGAATGGTTCGACCACCGATCTCGAGGAGGCGCGTCGCGTGGCGGCGGGGCAAGGAGAGGCCCTGTGGGTGCGGCAGGGAAGTGCGCGCTACCTGATCCGCGATGCGGCGACCCTGCAGCGGTTCGATGCGCTGATCGCGCCCATCCGCGAGTTGGGCGAACAGCAGGGCGAACTCGGACAGCGCCAGGGCGCACTGGGCCAGCAACAAGGCAAGCTTGGCCAGGAGCAGGGCGAACTGGGGCGGTTGCAGGCGCGACTCGCGCTGGCGGCCGCGCAGCGTTCGCTGAACGGTGGCGGTGGCGGTGGCGAGACCGCCGCCGAAGCGCGCGAGCAGGCGGACCTCGGCGCACGGCAGAAGGAACTCGGGCGGCGCCAGGAAGCCTTGAGCCGGAAGCAGGCCGAATTGAGCGTGCAGCAGGCCGCGCTGGGCGAACGCCAGGCCGAAGCGACCCGTCGCGCCAATGCGGGCCTGAAGCAATTGATTGATGGCGCGCTGACCAGCCAGGTGGCACAGCGGATCGAGCGCTGAAGAAGCGATGCAACACGGGCGGGCGCCGCGACAGGGGCCCGCTCGGGATCCAAGGCGATGCCGCTGCCTGTCCGCGGCGCGGCGCCGAACGCGGCAGGGATGGCCGCCGGTGGCTTCCAGGTGCACCGCGCGCGTCCCCGGGGATCCGCAGAAGCAAAAAGCCACCCGGAGGTGGCTTTTCTGCTTCCGCACGATCAGCTTCATCGTGCGGCGGTGGAGCAAGGTCGGCAGGATACCGCGTGGTGCCGACCTTGTCGCTAAGTGGCGCGCCCGGAGAGATTCGAACTCCCGACCGCCTGGTTCGTAGCCAGGTACTCTATCCAGCTGAGCTACGGGCGCGTTGCGTTAGAGGCGGAATTCTGCACGATTCGATTTCGGTCGTCAATCATTTTTCCGTAACGAATTTTCCGGGCCGATATCGATGGTGGTTCCGATGGCATCGCCGCCCGCCGAAGCGTTGGCTCCGTCCCAGTTTCGCAGGTCCGGGACGCGCGAAAGGGGCCGGTTAGCGGGACTTTCACGGTCGGCCCGTGACAATGGCGCCCACAGGGGGAACATCCAGTATCCGGGAGTTCCATTTCAATGCGTTTTTCCAAACCCTTGCTCGGTCTGGGGCTGCTTGCGGCCGTCCCGCTGAGCGCGGTGGCCGCCACCTACACCGTGGGCCCGTCCGGCCGCCAGTACACCCAGTTGTCCACCCTGCTGCGCAACGTCGATCTCGCTCCGGGCGACATCGTCGAAGTGGACGGCAATGCGACCTACAGCGGCGACATCATCATCGGCGACGACGACAGCGGCACCGCGGCCAACCCGGTGACCATCCGCTGGCGGCGCGTCGCCGGCGCCAGCCGTCCGATCCTCCGTGGCGGCACCCATACCCTCAAGTTCGAACAATCCAACCACGTGGTGCTCGAAGGCTTCGAGATCACCGGCGGCAGTTCGAGCTGCGTTTTCAGCGAGGCCCACAACGTCACCGTGCGCGATGCCTACATCCACGACTGCCCCTCGCACGGCATCCTGGGCGCGGACCAGAATTCCGGATCCTTCACCCTCGAGTACAGTGAAGTGGCGCGCGCCGGGCAGGGCGATCGCCGGCATGCGATCTACATGCAGTCGGACGAAGTCGCCTTTCCGGACACCGTGTTCCGGATGCGCTACAACTACGTGCACGACGCGACCGGCGGCGTGCTGGTGCGCGTGCGCCACCAGCGCGCGGAGATCTACTACAACTGGATCGAAGGCTCGGATCTGCATGAAGTGGAATTGATCGGCCCGGACTGCGAAACCCAGAAACCGGGCTGGACCGCGGATCTGCGCCGCGAGGACGCCGACGTGGTCGGCAACGTGATCATCCATCGCGCCAGCAGCCGTTCCGGCAACGCGCTGCGCATCGGCGGCGATCTCAATGGCCGCAACCAGGGCCGCACCCGCCTGGTCAACAACACGATCATCCTGGACCGCGGCGGCAGCGCCAATGCGGTGCTGGTGCAGTTGGGCCAGGGCTCGCTGGAAATGCACAACAACGCGATTTACCAGAATGGCGGCAGCAGCCCGGCCATCGTGCGCGAGAACCCGGCCAGCGACGTGGCCGCGCCTTACTGCGGGCCGTCGAGCCGGGAGCCCTGGTCAAGCGGACGCAAGGTCGCCGGCAGCAACAACTGGGTGCAGACCGGCGCGACCCTGGTGCCGGCGGAGTGGAGCGGGACGGTGCGCGGCACCGACCCGATGCTCACCAACATCGCCCAGCGCAACCTGCGCCCGCGCGCCGGCAGCCCGCTGCTCGCGGCGGGCAACAATACGCCGGCGACGCCGTCTGCGTTCCCGTTCCCCACGCCGCAGTTGCTGCCCGCCTACGACCCGCCGCTGCGGGCCAAGCAGGCGATTGGCGATGCGCACGCGCGGCTGGTACCGAGCCGGATCGCGATCGGCGCGCTGGAGCTGAGCGACATCGACAACCGCATCCGGGTCAATGGCGCGCAGCCGCTGGTTCCCGGGCAGCAGCCCGCCGCGACCCCGCCGGCCGCCGGCGCGCAGGCGCAACCGCAGCCCGCGTCCGGCCGGCGCGCCTTGTACGTGGGTCGCTCGCCGTACCGGCAGGCACCGGCCGCGCGTTACCGGCGTTCGGTGGTCAGGCCCTGAGGCAGGGCGGGCGGCCGTTCGCCGCCCGTTTTCCGCAGCGTATCCAGGCCGGGGCAACCCGGCCTTTCTTTTTGCCGGCGCGCGCGGCTCGGGGCGCGAGGCCGGCGAACGACCGTTCGTCCAGCGGCACGGCGGCGACGTGGCCGGGTGCCGCCTGAAGTCGCGTTGATAGCGGTGTTGCCAATGCAGGCAGGCCGTGGGTATCCGCGAATGACCTTGGTACAGCCGGGCCGCAGGAACGCCAGGGAGCCGGGGGCCAGAACAGGGGGAGACATGCAGGACGGTTTCAATGCGTGCAGCCAGCGCCGCGCGTCGCCAGGGTCGCTCACCGGCCGGGCGCGCGCGCCGCGGGCGGGAGTGATGCCATGAAGTCCAGCCAGGCCAGCCGCAAGGCGCGGGCCGCCCGCATCCTGTGGATCGCGGAGCTCGTCGTGCTGATGGCCGCGGTGATGGCCGCGGCGTGGATCCGTTTCCACAACGAACCCGAGTATCACGTCGTCTTCGCGCAGCAGGCACCGATCCGCGCGGTGCTGGTGGCGCTGTTCCTCACCGGCGCGATGGCCGCCTTCGGCCTGTACCAGGTCCATGTCCGCCACACGCGGCTGGATTTCGTCCTGCGCCTGACCCTCTCGTTCGTTTTCGGCGGCGTCGGCCTGGTGGTGCTGTACTACCTGGTGCCCGCGACCTACATCGGTCGTGGCGTGCAGGCGATATCGCTGGCGCTGGGCCTGATCGGTGTCTGCCTGGTCCGGCTCGCCTGGATGCACATCTACGGTTCGGACGTGCTCAAGCAGCGGATACTGATCTTCGGCGCAGGCAAGAACGCCGACCTGATCAACTCGCGCATGCGCCGCAAGTCCGACCGTCGCTCGTTCCTGGTGGTCGGTTTCGTGCCGGTGCCCGGCCAGCCGGTGGTGGTGCAGGAGGAACTGCTGGTGCGCCCGGGCGAGGAAGGACTGTCCGAGCTCGTCGAGCGCCTGCAGATCGACGAACTGGTGATCGCCCCGGACGAACGCCGCGGCGGGCTGCCGATGGAAGAGATGCTGCTGTGCGTGCAGCGCGGCGTGTCGGTGGTGGATCTGTCGAGCTTCTTCGAGCGCGAGGCCGGCATGGTCCAGCTCAACGTGGTCGATCCGTCCTGGCTGGTGTTCTCCGGCGGCTTCGATTACTCGACGCCGCGCCGGTTGAGCAAGCGCTTCTTCGATCTCGCCGCGGCGCTGGCGTTGCTGCTGATCGCGTGGCCGCTGATGCTGCTGGTCGCACTGGCGGTCTGGGTGGAATCGGGCGGACCGATCTTCTACAGCCAGACGCGGGTGGGCGAGCGCGGGCGCCACTTCACCCTCACCAAGTTCCGCAGCATGCGGGTGGACGCGGAGAAGGATGGCGTGGCGGTGTGGGCGAGCAAGGACGACGATCGCAGCACGCGCGTCGGCAAGTTCATCCGCAAGACCCGCCTGGACGAACTGCCGCAACTCGTGGCGGTGATCCGCGGCGACATGAGCTTCGTCGGCCCGCGGCCGGAGCGCCCGCATTTCGTCGACATGCTCAACGACGAGATCCGCTACTACGGCGTCCGCCACAGCGTGAAACCGGGCCTGACCGGCTGGGCGCAGCTGCGCTATCCCTATGGCGCCTCGGTGCGCGACGCCGAGGAAAAGCTGAAGTTCGATCTGTTCTACGTCAAGAACCACGGCCTGGTGTTCGACCTGATGATCCTGTTGCAGACGGTCGAGGTCGTGCTGTTCGGGCGTGGCGCGCGCTGAGCGCGTTCCCGCGATGGGGGAACGCGGATCAGCCCGGAAGCAGGCGCCGCACCGCGCGCCGCGCCGCGAACGGCGCCAGCCGCAGCAGTTCGCGGCGGATCGCCGGGTCCGGCGTCAATCGCCAGGCATCGCGCGCCAGCCGCCAACCGTCGCTCCAGCGCCCGCGGATCAGCATGCCGCGCGCGTTGCGCGCGTAGGTGCCGGCGAGCGCGCGATCCAGTTCCGCGTCGGCGACCTCGCCGCGCGCGTCCCGCACCGCGCGTTCGACCACACGCACGTAATCGTCGTAGGTGCTGGACTCGGCCGAGAGGCCGTCATGGCCGCGCATCGCGCGGACCAGCGCCTGCTCGACCACGCCGATCGGCCAGCGCCGGGCGATGCGCAGGTGGAAGTCGATGTCCTCGGCGGTGCGCAGGCTTTCGTCGAACCCGCCGACATCCTCGAACACTTCGCGGCGCAGGATTGCCGACGCCGGGGCCAGCGCGGGATTGTGGATGACCCAGCGCAGCACGCGGCCGTCCTCGCGGATCACGTCGCGGCGGCGGAACACATCGATCAACCGGCCTTCGCTGTCCACGCGCTCGACGTCGCACAGCACCATGCCGGCGTCCGGGTGCGCTTCCAGCCACGCCAACTGCCGCTCGGTCTTCTCCGGCAGCCATTCGTCGTCGCTGTCCAGCAGGGCGAAATAGCGGCCGCGCGCCAGCCGCATGCCGTGGTTGCGCGCCGAGGACACGCCCGCGTTGGCCTGTCGGACATAGCGGATGCGATCGCCGTAACGGGCACGCAGGTGATCGCCGGTGCCGTCGGTGGAACCGTCGTCGATCACGATGATTTCGTCGATGGTGCGCGTCTGCGCCAGCACCGTTTCGATCGCGCGCACCACCAGGTCCCGCCGGTTGTAGGTGGGTATAATCGTTGAAACCTCGATAGCTGGCGCCATGCTGAAGGATCTCTCCAAGAAGCTTCTATACGTCAGTGGTCTGCTGGGCCTGTACCACCGCGTGCGCAACGCGGACAGCCTGACCGTGGTGATGTTCCATCGTACCCTGAGCCCGGACGATCCGCGCTGGCGTACCTGCGATCCGGATTACACCCTGGAGACGCGCTGGCTGGCCGATTCGCTGGCGTTTTTCCGCCGGCATTACCACGTGGTGTCGCTGGAACAGGTGCTGGCGTCGCGCCGCGACGGCACGCCGCTGCCGCCACGCGCACTGTTGATCACGTTCGACGACGGCTGGGCCGACAACGCCCACTACGCGCTGCCCGAACTGCGCAGGGCGGAACTGCCGGCGCTGATGTTCGTGGTCTCCGATGCGGTCGGCACCCGCCAGCCGTTCTTCCAGGAATGCCTGATCGCCGCATTGCGCCGCGGTGCATTGAAGCTGGCCGATCTGGCCGCGGCGATGCAGCCGCACCTGGCCGAACCCTGGCAGCCGCGCGACGAGTCGCTGGGACAGTTGCGCGAAGCGATCACGCGCTTGGAGCGCATGCCGGCGGAACGGCGCGACGCGGTGCTGGCGCCGTTCATGGCCGCGCTGGACGACGGCCAGCGGCACATGGTGACCGCCGGGGAATTGCAGCAGCTCGCCGACGGCGGCGTCGCGCTGGGGTTGCATGGCAAGACCCACACGCCGATGAAACACGCCGCGGATCTGGATGCGGAACTGTCCGGCGCGCGCGCCGCGCTGGCGCGGCATCTGGGACAGGCGGCGCCCAGCGCCGAATCGATGTCGTTCCCGCACGGATCCTTCGACGAAGCGATCGCGCAGCGCGCGCGCGACGCCGGTTACGAACTGGTGTTCACCAGCGTGCCGGTGCTCAATCCGAGCGGCGGCGGCGTGGGCTGGTTGCTGGGGCGCACCGGTTTCGAGACCGATGCGGTCGTGGACGCGCGTGGGCGGTTCCGCCCGGACTGGCTGGCGCTCTACCTGTTCCGCAAACCGGTGCGGCGGCTGGCCTGAGGTCACGCCGCGCCGGTCACTCGTCTTCATCCGCCGAGGTCAGGAACCAGATCGGTTCGGTGCCGTTGGCGAGGTTCCAGCGGACGAACACCGGCCGCCGGCCGCGTTCGCTGAAGCCGGATTCGCGCCAGGCCTGCAACTGGCATTCCGGGCCGGTGATTTCCACCGACACCGAGGCATGGCCGGCGGCGCGTGCGGCGGCGAGCAGCGCCAGCACGTAGGCCTGCGGGAGGCCGTGGGCACCGTTGTCGGACCAGAAGTCGCGCACGTGCAGCGCATCATCCTCCACCTGCACCGCAAACCAGGCCTTGAGTTCCCTGCCGTCGGGCGAGGTGACCCAGAGATAGCGGGTGGTCGCCAGCGGCGAATCGTCGAAACGCCATTTCGCATGCAGGCTGTCGCGCACCGCGAGCACGCCGTCGCCCTGCGACGAAGCCGACCACAGGGCGTCCATGCGTGGATCGATGCGGTTGCCCCACTCGCTGCGCAGCCGTGGGCCATGCCAGCGGCGCCAGCCGTCGCGGACGGCCACCGCGACGTCCAGCAGCCAGCCCGCGGGCGCGGCCAGCCAAGCCGCCGGCAGGCGCGCGCGCAGGTAGCGCGCATGGCGCAGCACGCGCGCGTAGCGCACCAGATCGGTCGGATGCTGGTAGCCCATGCGCTTGAACACCGCGGCTGCCTTCGGATTGGGAAATCCGTACAGCACGTCCACCTGCTCGCGACCCGCGTCGATCAGGCCCTGTTGCAGCATCAGCGCCGGGCCCAGTGAACGGTGCTCCGGCAGCACCGCCAGGTCCACCAGCACGCCCGCGCTCAGTTCGCGGCCGCGGTGGCGCATCCGGCGACGGCCGGCGCAGGCGGTGCCCACCCATTGCCCGGTGGTGTCCTGCAGCAACTGCAACAGCGGCGGTCCGTGCGGACCGGACAGGTAGAACCAGTCGTACTTGGCGGCGATCCGATCGGTGCGGCCCAGATTGCCCCACCAGATCGACAGCACGGTGTCGCGATCGCGCAGTGGTTCACCGGTGTGGACGAGATACTGCGGGGACGGTGGCGCCTGGTTCACGGATCAGTCCAGTTCGGGAACGTCGCCGGCCAGCACGGGCGGCATGTGCAGATAGCGGGTGGTGCGGCGCTTGTTGCGGATGTCCTCGTAGATTGCTTCGGCCTGCGCCGGCGCCAGTCCCAGCGCGGCCGCCAGTTCGCTCGCGGGGCGGCCGTGGTTGAGCGCCCACAGCGCGAGATCCATCTGCTGGTAGGGCAGGGCGAAGTAGAACTCGTCCTGGCCCTGGCTGAGGCTGTAGGTGTCGGTGGTGGGAACGGCCGCGCACACGCGCTCGGGCAGGCCCAGGTGGCGCGCCATGCCGTAGACCTGCGACTTGTACAGGTGCGCGATGGGCTTGACGTCGGCGGAACCGTCGCCGTTCTTGACGAAGAACCCCTGGTCGTACTCGACCCGGTTGGGCGTGCCGACCACGCCATAGTTGAGGCGATCGGCGTGGAAGTATTCGAGGGTCTTGCGGATGCGCTGCTTGAAGTTGGTCGCGGCCACGATGGTCAGGTAGTCGGCCAGCGCCAGCTCGCGCTCGTGGCGCTGGCCGTCCGGCGATTCGGCGATCAGGCGGAAGCGGTTGATGCGTCCCGCGGTGCCGCCGTCGATGACGATCTTGAACTTCCAGCCTTCGCCGTATTCCGGCAGCGTGTTGCGCACCGCCTGGTCGCGCGCGCGGTAGCAGCCGATCGCGTCCAGCGCCGGGGCGATGTCGACGGTCTCGGTGCGCACGCCGAGGTGTTCCGCAAGCAGGTGCGCGCGTACCGCGCTGTCGTCGGAGGAGTCGCGTTCCGGCAGGATCAGGGTGAACACCCGATCCGGCCCGAGCGCGCGCACCGCCAGCGCCGCGCTGACCGAACTGTCGATGCCACCGGAGATGGCCACGACCAGGCCGCGCCGGTGCAGTTGCCGTGCGGTGATTTCGCGCAGCCGCGCGGCGATGCGGTCGGCTTCCTGTTCGTAGTCGATGTCGAGGACGTGGCGGTCGAGGCTGCTCATGGCGTTGCGGTCTGCTCCATCAGTTGGAAACGCCGCACCTTGCCCGAAGCGGTCCGGGGCAGGGTGTCGACGAAGGTGACTTGTCGGGGAATCTTGTAGGGGGCGAGGCGCGCGCGGCAGTGCGCCTTGATGCGGTCCTCGGCGCGCGGCGGCAATTCACCGGCGGCGACGACGAAGGCGCGGATGACCTGGCCCATCACTTCGTCGTCCACGCCCACCACCGCCACTTCGCGGACGACGGGCAGTTCGGCGATGACTTCCTCCACGTCGGTCGGATGCACGCGATGGGCGCCGGTCTTGATCATGTCGCTGCGGCGTCCCTGCAGGAACAGGAAGCCGTCCGCATCCACGTGGCCGAGATCGCCGGTGTGCAGCCAGCCGTCGCGCAGCACCTGCGCGGTGGCCTCGGGGTTGTTCCAGTAGCCGGCCATCACGTTCGGGCCGCGCACGCAGACTTCGCCGCTTTCGCCGGGCGCGGCGGTACTGCCGTCCTCGCGCCGGATCCGCCACTGCACGCCGGCGACCGGAATCCCGACCGAACCGATCTTTTCGTCCAGGCGCTCGGGAGGCAGCCAGCTGATCCGCGAGGTGGCCTCGGTCTGGCCGTACATCACGTACAGGCGCGGCGCGGGCAACAGTTCGCGCAGGCGCCGGGTCAGCGCGGGCGACATCGCGCCGCCGGCCTGGGTGAGGTAACGCAGCGAGGCCAGCGGGCGTCCATGCCGCGCCAGCGGTTCCAGCAGCAGCGCGAAGGTGGACGGCACGCCGGAGAAACCGGTGGCTCCGACCTGCTCGATCGCGTCCAGCACCAGGTGCGGAAACATCAGGCCGGGACCGAGCACCACGCTGGCGCCGCTGATCAGGTGGGTGTGCAGCACCGATGCGCCATAAGCGTAATAGAACGGCAGCACGCTGAGCACGCGATCCGATGCATCCAGCCGCAGGTAGTCGACGATCGCCTGCGCATTGGCCAGCAGGTTGGCATGGGTGAGCATCACGCCCTTGGGCGCGCCGGTGGTGCCGGAGGTGTACAGGATCACCGCCAGATCGGAAGACGCGGGCAGCGGCGCGGCCTGCGCGGACATGCCGGCTTCGTCGCCGCACAGCGGCCGCGCATCCTCCAGCACGGTGGCGGCGGGCGTCGGCGACAACTGCGCGACCGCCTCGGCGGCGTCGCGATGCGCGGCTTCATGCACCACATGGCGCGCGCCGCAGTGCTGCAGCCAGGGCAGGAAATCGCGCTGGCGCGCCTGCGCGTTCAACGGCACCACCACGCCGCCGGCCAGCCAGGCGCCATAGCAGGCGACCGCGGCCTCGATGCGGTTGGGCAGGATGATCGCCACCCGGTCGCCGTCGCGCAGGCCGGTGTCACGCAGGTGCGCGGCGAACCGGCGCGCCTGCCGCCAGAAACCGGCGTAGTCGATCCGGCGTTCGCCGTCGATCAGGGCCAGGCGGGCGGGCGCATCGCGTGCGACGCGTTCGACCCGGGTGCAGAGGGTTTCCATCGGAGCGGGATCAGCCGGCCCGCTTGCGGGTGACGAAGTCGTCGACCGTCTGGATGGTATCGAAATTGGCCGGGGTCATCTCCTCCGGCACGATCTGCAGCTTGAACTGATCTTCCAGGAAGAAGATCAGCTCGTGGATGCCGGTCGAATCGATGATGCCGCCACGGATGAGCGAATCCTGGTCCCCGATGGCGGAGGGGTCATCCGAGAACAGGAAGTTCTCCAGGATGAACTGCTTGATCTGTTGTTTCTGCTGCATGGGGGGCCCCTGTGGTTACGCTTGCTGTCCTTGAAAAACGCAAGCCCCGCGGGCATCCGGCCAGTCCGCGCGGCGCGCGGGGGACGGGTGGCGGCGGTGTTACCATCGCCGCCGTCGCCACTCCGGGGAAGCCACGATGCGCCGACTGTCATGGGTCCTGCTGCTGGGACTGGCGGCCTGCCGCCAGGAAGCGCCGGCACCCGCGGTGCAACCGCACGTGGTCCGCGACGCCGCGCCGGTGGCCTATGCCTCCGAGAAGGGTGCCTACACCGTGACCGAACTGGTGACCGGCCTGGAGCACCCGTGGTCGCTGGCATTCCTGCCCGGGGGCGGCCTGCTGGTCACCGAGCGTCCGGGGCGCCTGCGCCGGATTGGCGCGGACGGGCAGGTATCGGAGCCCATCGCCGGACTGCCCGACATCTTCGTCGACGGCCAAGCCGGCCTGCTGGACGTGGCGCTGTCGCCGCAGTTCACCCGCGACAAGTGGGTCTACCTGGCCTTCGCCGAGCCGACCTTCCGGGGCAACAAGGCCGGCACCGCGGTGGCGCGCGGACGGCTGGAAGGCAACGCCCTGAAGGACGTGGAAGTGGTGTACCGGCAGGAGCCCAAGCTTTCGCATGGCACCCACGTCGGGGCGCGGCTGGTGTTCGACGACGCCGGCCACCTGTTCATCACCCAGGGCGACAACCGGGTGGCCGCGGCGGCCGCGCAGGAACTGGACAAACTGCAGGGCAAGCTGGTGCGGATCTGGCCCGACGGACGGATTCCGGACGACAACCCGTTCGTGGACAAGGCTGGGGCGCGGCCGGAGATCTGGTCGTACGGCCACCGCAACATGCAGGGCGCGGCGCTGCATCCGGTCACCCGCGCGCTGTGGACCAGCGAACACGGCCCGCAGGGCGGCGATGAAATCAACCTGCCGCGGCCGGGCGCCAACTACGGCTGGCCGCTGGCCACGCATGGCATCGATTACAGCGGCAAGCCGGTGCCGGGCGCGCGCGGACGCAGCGTGCCGGGCATGCAGGATCCGCACCATGTCTGGGAGAAGTCGCCCGCGGTCAGCGGGATGGCGTTCTACACCGGGGGCCTGTTCCCGCAGTGGCAGGGCAACCTGTTCCTCGGCGCGCTGGCGGCCAAGCAGTTGATCCGGCTGGAACTGGACGGCGACAAGATCGTGCACGAGGAACGCCTGCTCGGCGAGCGCGACCAGCGCATCCGCGACGTGCGCCAGGGCCCGGACGGCGCGCTGTACGTGCTGGTGGACGCGCCGGACGGCAAGCTGCTGCGCATCGCGCCGCCCGCGCCCGGCACCGCGCCGCCGCAGGGTTAGCGCACGGCGGCCAGCGCCGGTGCCGCGGCGGCGGCCGGCTTGCGCGCGATGAAATCGACGCTGGTGATGCACAACTGCTCGGGCGGAATGCCGGCGAACTGCGGATGCACCGGCGTGGCCGCCAGTTGGCGCAGGCGCTCGGGACGCGCATTCGAGGTGTCCAGCACGATCGCGAACCCGCAGTCGCGCGCGTCGTCGACGAAACGGTGCGCGCGCAGGCGGTTCTGGTAAAGGAAGGCGTTGTTCCAGCGCTGCCACTGCCGATCCGAATAGCGCAGGTAATGCAGTTGGTGGATCTCGCGGTCCACGTAGGCGTAGTGGTCGCCGCAGTTGACCGAGTGGAACATGATTCCGCCCGGCGCGAGGATCCGCATCGCCTCGCGGTACATCGCGCCGATCACGTCCGGCGGCACGTGTTCCAGCACGCTGTTGGAGAACACCACGTCGACTTCGCCTTCGCCCAGGTCGGAGCGGGTGGCGTCGGCCGGCGCGTGGTAGCGCACCACGCCGTCGGTGGCGGTTTCCAGCGGATCGCCGGCCAGCAGGCGGTTGCGCAGGCGCAGGTAGCGCTCGCGCACCGCATGCGGCTCGGCGCCGCCTGCCTCGGCGATGCGCGGCAGGAATTTTTCCAGGGTGGCGACGCAGCGCTCGGTCAGATCGCGGCGCAGGTGGGTGTTGAGATCGTAGGTGGTGATGCGCGCCGCGCCGGCCAGATAGCAGGCGAACGGGAACGTGGGGTACCAGCCGGTGCCGATCTCGAAGCCGCGCATGCCCGCGAACGGATGGCCGGCATCGCGCAGGTGGCCGGCCATGATCGCCCAATCGTCGATCTTCACCGACAGCTCGCGCTCGAAGTCCTGCAGGCCGCCGAACTGGCGTTGCAGGTGGAAATGCAGGGTATGGCCGCCGGGCAGGTATCCCAGCACTTTCTGGACCATTCCTTTGACTCGCCAGTGCATGTCGGCTCCGTGATCGGGTGGGTGCGCTCAGGCCGCCGGAACCGCCAGCGGCGCGTCGGCGTCGCGGCGATGGGGCGGGGCGTTGCGTGCTTCGTCGAGCTGGCGGTGGACCAGCTGGGTCGAGAGGATGCCGACGAAGGCCTGGTTGTCGGCGAAACCGGTGGCACGGCCCTGGCGGCATTTTTCCAGCAGCCGCGAAACCGCCTGCGGATCGAAGTAGCCCGCATCGCGGATGGACGCGGGCGCGAGCAGTTCGGCCACGTAGTCCAGCGGCTTTCCGTCGAAGAAGAAGCTCTGGCTGTCGGGCGCGCGGTAGGGCTGCTTGGTCCGCTGCACGATGTCGGCCGGCAGCAGGTCGGCGAGCGCGCGGCGCAGCAGGTATTTCTCGGTCATGCCGCGGATCTTGAAGCTGGGCGGAAGCCGGTTGGCGAACTCGATGACGCGGTGATCCAGGTAGGGGAAACGTCCCTCGATGGAGTTGGCCATCGCCACCCGGTCGCCCTGCGAGGACAGCAGGTAGCCGGCCAGCAGCGACTTGGCTTCCACGTACTGATCGCGCGCCAGCGGGTTCCATTCCATGATGCGCGGCGGCAGGGTCTGCTCGTAGGCGTCCAGCGGATCCCAGCCGGCCGCGGCGGCGCGCAGATCCGGCGCCAGGAACGCCAGTGCGCGCTGCGAGGTGGCCCAGCGCGGCACGTGCGCGAACACCGGCCGATGCAGGTGTTGCATGCCCTGGCCGAAGAACGACTGCGCGAACCCCGCATGACTGACCGGCGAATTGCGCAGGTAGCCGTACAGGCGCTCCAGCAGGCGCGGGCGCAGGCGCGACTCCGGCTGGCGCGCCCAGAACCGGCGCACCTTGGCTTCCTTGAACAGGTCGTAGCCGCCGAACACTTCGTCCGCGCCTTCGCCGGTCAGCACCACCTTGTAGCCGTGCTCGCGCACGCTGCCGGCCAGCAGCATCAGCGGCACCGGCGCCGTGCGCAGCACCGGCGTCTCGGTGTGGCGGATCAGGCGCGGGAACGCTTCGCCGATGTCGCGGCGGGTGCAGCGCAGGGTGGTGTGGTCGGTGCCCAGGTGGCGGACCATCGCCTGCTGGTGCTCGCTCTCGTCGAATTCGCCGTCCTCGAACGCGACCGAGAACGTGCGGACCGGCGTGTCGGTGAACCCCTTGATCAGCGCGACGATGCCGGAGGAATCCAGGCCGCCGCTGAGATAGGCCCCGACCGGCACGTCGGCGCGCAGTTGCAGGCGCACCGCGTCGACCAGCAGGTCGCGCAGTTCGGCGGTCGCCTGTTCGATCGACAGCGGATAGCGCGCCGGCGTGGTGTCGGCGGCGTCGGGAAAATCCCAGTTCCAGTACGGGCGCAGGTGCTGGCTGCCGTCCGCCTCGATGCTCAGCAGGCAGCCCGGCGGCAGGCTCTGCACGCCGTCATACAGGGTGTCCGGATCCACCGGCGCCCAGTAGGTCAGGGTCTGCATGAGCGCGCGCGGGTCGAGCTGCGCGCATTCGGGCAATACCGCCAACAGCGACTTCACTTCCGAGGCGAACCACACCCGGCCATGCCGGTGCGCGTGGTACAGCGGGCGGATGCCGGCGCGATCCCGCGCCAGCACCAGCCGGCGCCGCTCGCCGTCCCACAGCGCGATGGCGAACTGGCCATTGAGATGCCGGACGAAATCGTCGCCGTAGCGGTCGTACAGATGCACGATCACTTCGGTGTCGGATTGCGTGTAGAAGCGGTGGCCGCGGGCTTCCAGATCCTGGCGCAGTTCCACGTAGTTGAAGATCTCGCCGTTGAACACCGTCCACACCGTGCGGCGCGGGTTGTGGATCGGCTGGTCGCCGGTGGCCAGGTCGATGATCGACAGCCGCGCGTGCGCCAGCGCCGCGCCGGGCCCGGCATGGAAGCCGAAGCCGTCCGGGCCGCGGTGGGCCAGCGGATGGATCATCCGCTCCAGTGTCGTGCGCGCGCTGTCGGGGCTGACGTCCGCGCCGCTGAAGCCTGCGATTCCGCACATCGTCCGGGTCTCCTTGGCAGCGGGGTCAGGAGGAACCGGCGGCGTACAGCGCGCGCTCGCCCCGGGCCTCGGCCAGCACTTCCTCGCAGGCCTGCAGGGTGTCCTGGGCGACCTGGCGCCAGTCGCGCGAGAACCGGCGGGCCAGCGCCGCCTCGTCCCATCCGCGCTCCAGCGCTTCGCGCAATCCGTCGGCCAGCGCGGCGGGGTCCCGCGCCGGCACCAGCACGCCGCTGGCCGCGTCGACCACTTCGGGAATGCCGCCGACCGGGGTGGCGACCACCGGGCGGCCGCAGGCCAGCGCTTCGACCAGCACGTTGGGATGGCCTTCGGAATAGCTGGGCAGGGTCACCAGGTCCGAGGCGCACATCCAGCGCGCGACCTCCGCCGGCGGGCGGGTGCCGGCGAAGCGTACGGGCAGATCGCCGGCCGCGGCCAGCGCCGCCAGTTCGGCGTGCATCGGGCCTTCGCCGACCAGCACCAGTTGCAGGCGCGGGCGGGCGGCGCGCAGTTGGCCGGCGGCCAGGAGCAGTTCGCGCAGGCCCTTCTCCGGTACCAGCCGGCCCACGTAGGTGACCACTTCGGCGTCGGCGGGCAGGTCCAGCGCCCGGCGCGCCTCGCCGCGAACGGCGGGATGGAAGATGGCCGCGTCGCAGCCATTGGGGATGGTCCGGATGCGGTCGGGGTCGGCGCCGTAGTCGCGTTCGGCGACCCGCCCCAGGTCCTCGCTGACCACCAGCAGGCGGCGGGCGGCGCGCAGGACCGGGCGGGTCAGGCGGCGGCTGATGGCATCGCGCACGCGCAGGTCCGAGCCGCGCGCGCCGACCACCAGCGGCGCCCCGATCCGGCGCGCGGCCAGCATCGCGCCGTAGGCATCGGGGTAGAGCCAGTAGGACAGCACCAGATCCGGGGCGAAGGCGCGCATCGGGGCGGCGATGGCGCGCGCGCACAGCCGCCCGTTGAAGGGACGGCTGAGCGCCGGCAGGGCCGGATAGCGCACGTACTCGACGTCGCAGCCCGGCACGCTGTGGTGTTCGTCCGAGGCCCGGTACAGGTAGCTGCGCGGCTGCGCCCAGCGCGGATAGCTGGCGACCGGGCTGAGCACGCGCACCTGCGCCAGCCGCGAGAGCTCGCGCACGGTCTGGTGGATCGGGCGGCCGCGGTTGGGCTCGCCGGCAATCGGGAACTGCGAAGTGACGATCAGCAGCCGCATGTCGCCCCGCCTCGGCCGGGTGCCGGGAACTGGCCTGTCGCGGGACTCGCTAGCGTTATATCGACCATGCAGTGAACCGGTTCCGGGAGTTGAAGTGGTCCGCGAAAATTCGCCTTCCGTGCGTGTGGTGGAACTGGATGCCCTGCGGGGCATCGCCGCCGTCGCCGTGATGGCTTACCACTACACAACGCGGTATACGGAGCAGATAGGCCATGCCGGGGGCATGCCGCTGGACCTGCTGGCCGGCAAGTACGGTGTGCAGTTGTTCTTCCTGATCAGTGGCTTCGTCATCTTCATGACCCTGGAGCGGACCCGGACCGCAATGGACTTCGTGGTCTCGCGGTTCTCCCGCCTGTTCCCCGGCTACTGGGCGGCGCTGGCGATCACCAGCCTGGTGGTCTATTCGATCGGCCTGCCGCTGCAGCAACTGCCGCTGCACGACTGGGCGCTGAACCTGACGATGGTGCAGGAATTCCTCGGCGGCGAGCACCTGGACGGCTCCTACTGGACCCTGCAGATCGAACTGTTCTTCTACGCCCAGATGCTGCTCTGGTACATGCTGGGGATGCTCAGGCGGATCCACTGGATCATCGCCGGCTGGCTGGTGCTGGCCGCCATCGAGGGCGTGTTCGAAAAGCACGGCTGGCACTTCTCCTACGTGCTGCGCGAACTGCTGATCCTGCGGTTCATCCCGTTCTTCGCGATGGGCATCCTGTTCTACCGGATCCGCCAGCATCCCGGCGAATGGCCATTGAACGCGGCGATGATCGGCCTGTGCCTGCTCGCGATCGGCATCGGCGAGCGGCCGGTGTTCCTGCTGGTGGGCACGGTCTGCTGCGCCATCTTCATCGCCTTCACCCTGGGCTGGCTGCGTTTCCTCAACGTACGCTTGTTCGCCTGGCTGGGCACGCTGTCCTATTCGCTGTACCTGATCCACCAGGCCATCGGTTTCGCGGTGATCTACCGGCTGGAGCAGTGGGGCGTGCCGAGCCTGGCCGCCTGCGCCGCCGCCGCGCTGGTGGCGTTCGGCCTGGCCATGCTGCTGACCTACGGGGTGGAAAAGCCGGCCATGCGCTGGATCCGCACGGAGTGGAAACGGCGCGGCATGCGCCTGGAGACCGCGTGAGCACGTACCATGGCGCCCGCGCGGGGCGGGGTGGGGAGCGGGTTTGAAAGACAAGCACAAGATCGTCTCCGCGGCGGCGTGGAGCATCGGCGCGGGACTGACCGGCCGCGCCGTGGGTCTGCTGGGAACGCTGCTGATCGCGCGTTACCTGAGCCCGGACATCGTGGCCGAGGTGACGGTGGCGACGGTGATCGCGCTGACCGGCAACTGGATCGGCGCGTGGGGCTGCGGCCAGTACGTGATGGTGCGCGGCGGCGAAGGGCGCGAAGCGATCTTCACCGCCAGCGTGTTCTACCTGCTGGCCGGCGCGCTGGTGATCGCGCTGACCTGGTGGGCGACGCCGTGGCTCGCGGACTGGTTGCAGGCGCCGAACCTGGCCGCCTATCTGCCCGGCGCGCTGCTGGGCATCGGCATCCGCCGGCTGGGCGCGATACCGGACAAGCTGCTGGCGCGCGAACTCAGGTTCGGGCGCATCGCCATCGCCACCGGACTGGGCGACGTGGCCTATGCCGCCGTGGCGGTCACCCTGGTGAGCACGACCGATCTGGGCGGGCGCGCGATGATCCTGGGCTTCATCGCCCAGTCCTGCGTGATCGCCGGGGTGACCATCACCGGCACCGGTTGGCGCAGCTGGCTGGCGCCGGCGCGGCTGCGCTGGGCGCGGGTGCGCGACATCGCCCGTTTCGGCGCGCCGATCACCGGCGAGATCACCCTCGCCGAGGGCGGGCGTTACTGGGACAAGCCGATGATGCTGCGCCTGGTCGGCGCGCATGACGCCGGCGCCTACGGCATGGCGTTCAACCTCGCGCAATTGCCGGCGGTCTATGTCGGCGGCCACATCGGCACGGTGATGGTGCCGGCAATCGTGCGCGCGGAACCCGCGGCGCGCGCGCCGCTGATCGTCAATGCGCTGGTGGTCGCGGCGGTGCTGCTGTGCCCGATGGCGGCGGGACTGGCGGTGGTAGCGCCGACCCTGGTCGCCGCGCTGCTGCCGCCGGACTGGGCGATGGTCGCGCCGCTGCTGGGCATCCTGGCGTTCCTGCTGCTGCCGGGCCCGGGCAGCTACATCCTGTCCTCGTTCCTGACTTCGCGCGGGCGCAACGGGATCCTGATGTGGATCGAAGTGGTCACCATGATCGTGCTGGTGGCCGCGTTTTTCGTGCTGGCGCGTTGGGGAGTGATGGCGGCCGCGTTCGCGGTCGGCGCGGCGATGCTGGTGCAGTGGATGATGACGGTCCAGGCCTGCCACCGCGACGGCGTGCGGCTGGGACGCCTGTGGCCGCCGCTGGCGCGGGTCGCGCTGGCCTGCGCGGTGATGGCGCTGGCGGTGTGGAGCGTGCGCGCGCTGGTCGCCGGCCAGGTGCCGGCGCCGGCGCAGTTGTTGCTGGAAGTGGGCATCGGCGTGTTGGCGTATCCGGTGGCGCTGGCGGTTTGCGGCGGCGGCTTGCTGGGGAGCCTGCTGCGGTCCGCGGGCCTGGAGCGACTGCCGCTGCTGGCGCGCTGGCTGCGCGGTTGATGGCGGAACGGCGCGGGATCATCGTCCCGCGCATGCGAATCAAGGGCTCCCGCGGGAGCCGGGGGGAAGAGCGGGGATGCTGGACTTCAATGCCATCGTGTTGTTGCGGCGCGAGGCCGGCGCCGGGGGGAGTGGCAGCCCGCTGGCGCCGGGCCAACGGGTCGTCGAACTCGGGATGGGCGACGCGGAGCGGTTGTCGAAGATCTACCGGCAACAAGGGCGCACGGGCGATCCAGCGCGCCTGCGTCGGCGCTTCGAGCACGGCTTCCGCTGCTTCGCGATGGAGGAGGAGGGCGAGGTGATCGCCTGGGTCTGGGCGCTGCACGGCATACCGCGCTACTTCGATGAAATGGGCTGGCTGTTCCCGCTGGACAAGACCCAGGTCTGGCTGCGCGATGCCTACGTGCTGCCGCACCGGCGCGGACGCCGCGTGCTGTCGTCGATGATGGCGGTCGGCGGGACGCTGGAACCGACGCCGCTGGAATACCTGTCCGACGTCAGCTTCCTCAACCTGCCTTCGCTGCGCGCGCACCGCACGATGGGTTTCAAGCCGTTCGCCACCGTGCGCAGCCTGATGCTGGGAGGCCGGCTGCTGTGGCGGAGCCTGCCGCCGGCGTCGATGCCGCAACCCGCCGCCCTGCATCCGCACAAGCGGATGGTCTGGTTGAGCGCCGAGGAGCGCGCCTGGCACCGCACCCGGATCGCCTGACGGCCCGTGCGACGGTACGCCGCGCGGATGGCGCGGCTCAGTCGTCGTGGCCGAGCCGGTAGGCCAGCGGCCGCAGTGCGCGCGCCGCCGACAGCCAGCGGTTGGCCGCGGTCCCCGCCGCGAGTATCCCCGACACCATGATCTGCTGATCCGGCAGCAGTTCGGCAAGATACGAATTCTCCTGCGCCTGGCTGTCGAACTCGCGCAGTTGCGGCCAGCGCGCGCCCATCGCCTCGAACAGCTGCCATTCGTTGATCCGGCCCGGACTGGCCTGCCGGTATTCGGGATCCCAGCCGGTCTTGAAGCCGCTCAGCACCTGGCCCGACATCAGGTTGCTGGTCGATGCGATCACGCGCCCTGCGCACAGCGTCTCGACGAATATCAATGCACCGGTCGGCGCCAGCCGCGCCGCCATTTCCAGGAAGAATCCGCGCTGGGCCGGGTTGGCCTGGAGCGAACTGCCGGCCTCGCCCTTCCAGCCCGCGTGCTCGAGCGCGAGATGGCGTTCGGCCGCGGCCTGATCGGCATCGGCGCCCTGCAGGATGCGGGTGGACACTTCGCCCTGGTCCTGCAGGCGGCGCAGGCGCCGGCGCAGATCCTTGAGCACCGAACCGCGCATGCGCGCGGTGGTGGAGACGCCGACGCGGGTGCGCAGCACCGGCCGCTGGAAGCGCCGCGTCTCGTGCCATTGCAGGCGGGGATCGCGGGTGGCCCACAGCGCGGCCGAGAGCGGACACTCGGCCACCAGGTTGTGCAGCAGCAGCACGGGCGCCGGCGAACGCGGGCGCGCCATCAGTTCGATCACCGCCGCGGCCACGGTATCGGCGGTCCCCGGCGCATGCAGCAGGCCGGACTGGAACGCGTGCGCGTGCCGGTACGCGCGCCAGTGCGGCAGCGGCACGAACAGGTTGGGGCGCCGCCGTTCCAGGCAGGTCACGCCGATCAACGTGCCGTCGCCGTCGCGCACGCGTAGCAGCGTCGGCGGCGCCTGCGGGGTCAGCCAGCGCGCCGCCGCCTGCACGAAGCCCGGCATCAGGAAGGGATTGGAGGACGCGCTCGCGCGGGCCAGTGCGTCCCATTCCGCGAAGTCCGCGGCATCCAGGCGCTGCCACGCGTCGAGGGTGGCCGTGGCGATCATGCCGGCACGGTTCCGTGCCGCCGGCCGCGCAGGGCATCCATCACCCGCGTGCGCAGGCCCACGCGGTCCACCGACAGCCACGCCATCCGCCCTTCGGCCATCGCCAGCACGCGCTTGTAGTCCATGTCGCCGGCCATCAGTTCGTAGCGCCGATGGCCTTCCTGGATGGCGTTCTGCACCGCTTCGGTCAACAGCAGCAGGCCGGGGCTGCCGCAGTCGCCGATGCGCGGATAGTCGATGCCGGCCTGGTAGAAGCAGACCACCCCGCGCGATATCAGGTGATAGAGATAGCCCACCACGTGCCCGCCGGCCTTGAAGCGCAGCAACTGTGCGCCGTGATCCGGTTCCGAGGCGGCGATCAGGCGGCGGTGGAAGGCGACGATGCGCGGATCCGCGAACGCACCCTGTTCGCCGGCCTCGGCGGTCCAGTGCGCCTGGTGCAGGGCCACCAGCCCATCGAAGAACGCCAGGCGTTCGTCCGCCGTGGTGGCGACGTCGACGTTCAGTTCGCCCCAGCGTTCGCCCAGTTTGCGGGCGGTGCGGCGCACCCGCGCGCGAGTATTGCGTCCCAGCACGCTCGACAGGTACAGGCCGTGATCCTCGCGCAGGCCGGTCAGATCGATGTAGGGCGTGGGCCGCTTGAACATGCGCAGGCGCAGGTTGGGCGCGCGCAGTTGATCCAGCGGGATGCGATCGACTTCGATGCCGGGCAGGAACAGGGTGAGCCAATGGCGCTCGTGCCGGTGCAGGTGATCCACGAACGCCACCAGGGTTTCGCTTTCCAGCCCGGTTTCGCTCAGCAGTCCGTTGAACTCGATGGTCAGGCTGTCGAGCGCGCGATCGCCGATCTGGTGCAGGCGCAGGTGGGTCGGCCCCAGGCCGAGGAAGCGCCGGCGCGCGGTGACGATGCCCAGCCCGACCAGGCGCTTGTTCAGATAGACCGTGGCGAGCCGCGCGCTCCGGCGCGGGCAGATCAGTTCCAGCCAGGTGCCGATCCAGAGCCAGCTGAGGAACACGCTGCACTGCGAACGGCTTTCCAGTTCTTCCCAGCGCAGGCGCAGGACGTCGAGATCGGGCAGCGGTTCCAGGCGGACTTCGAACGAGCGGGTGGCGGGCGAGAGCATGGACGGTTTCTCGTATCCGTTGGATGGTGCGATCACGACGACCACACAAGGCCGCGCGTGATCAGGGCGGAGGATGCAAGTGCCGTGCCACCCGGGGGCACGACGGAAGCGCGGACGGCATGGCGGGCGACATGATCAACCGAAGGTCGCATCCAGGCCCTGCTCCACGCCCACGCGCGGCGTCCAGCCCAACTGCTCGCGCGCGGCGGTGGTGTCGAAGTTGGCCAGCGGGCGCAGCGAGCGCACGCGATAGCGGGTGAGCGGCACTTCGCGCTTGAGCAGCTTGCCCAGCAGTTCCACGCCCCAGCCCAGCAGCAGGAACATCCATGTCGGCACGCGCAGTCGCTTCAGCTCCGCCCCCAGCTTGCGCTGCGCGCGTTGCAGGTAGGCTTCCTGGGTGACCGCCGAGGTGTCGACGATGTTGAACAGCTTGCCGACCGCCTGCGGCGCATCGGCCGCTCGCACGAGCGCGTCGACCACGTCGTCGATGTAGACCAGCGGCAGCGTCTGCGCGCCGCTGCCCACCGCGACCCAGCGGCCCGCCAGGCCGATGACGCCGTTGGGCGTGACCTTTTCGGCGCCCGGCCCGAAGATCTGGCCCGGACGCAGGATCACCGCGGGCAGGCCGTGCAGTTCAACGGCCTCGCGCACGTGGCGCTCGGCGTTCAATTTGGTCTGGGTGTAGGCGCCGCGCCATTCCGGATGCGGCTCGTATGCCGAAGCCTCGGTCATCACCGCATCCGGCGCGCGGCCGGCGTGATCGAACACGCTCATCGAACTGACGTAGACCAGGCGGCGGGTGCGGTGCCTGAGGCAGGCGTCGACCACGTTGCGCGTGCCCCACACCGTGCCGGCCTCGAAATCGCGCGGGCCGCCGCGCATCGCGGCGCCGACGTGGTGGACCACGTCCACGCCCTTGACCGCGTGATCGACGATGCGCGGATCGCCGAGATCGCCGATCACGGTCTGGATGCCGGGATCCTGCGCGTAGGCGCCGACCGGACGGCGCACCAGCACGCGCACGCTGCGGCCCTCGGCGCGCAGGCGCGCGACCAGGCGGCGGCCGAGGAAACCGGCGGCGCCGGTCACCAGCACGTCGGCGGGCGGGAGTTCGGTGTAGCGGCTTTCCAGCAGCGCCAGGCGCTGGCGATCCGGTTCGGCGCACAGCGGCTCCAGCAGGCGGGCGATGCGCAGTGCATCCTCGCCGGTGAACGGCGGTACGGCGCCGTCGCGCGCGGCCTGCGCGAAAGCCTGCGCGCCGTGCTGGATGCCGGGCGAGGGCTTGAGCATGCCGGTGGCGAAGCGGACCACGTTCCAGGGCACGCGGAACACGTCCTTGAGCGAACTGAAGAAGGCGTTGGCGACGATGCCGATGAACTTCGGGCCGGGCAGCACGCGGTGGATGCGGCAGGTCTGCAGGAAGCGATCCACTTCGATGGTGCCGCGGGTGCCGCGCACGAACACGCGGTTCTCCATCGGCCGCGCGTTCCAGGACAGCAGCAAGCGGCCGATGCCGCGCGCCGCGCGGACATGCGCCTGCCATTCGTCGAAGTGCAGGTTGGGATCGGTGCCGCGCGCCTGGTACGCGACTTCGGCGTGGCCGATTTCGCCGAGGAAGGCCTCGAGGGTGTACAGGCCGTGCACGCCGAGATCGCGGAACGGGTACGAACCCTGGGTCACGCTGCCGGGCAACGGACCCCCCGCATACGGCGGATATTCGGAATTGCGGATGATGTCGACCGACACCACTTCGCCGATGCGGCCGTCGCGCACCGCCTGCAACGCCTGCATCAGCACCGGATCGAACAGGTCCGAATGGTTGACGCCGAGCAGCCGGCCGCGCGCTTGCGCGCGCGCGATCATCGCTTCGCAGTCGGCCACGCTGTCGGCCATCGGTTTTTCGACCAGCACGTGGCAACCCATGTCCAGCGCCGCCAGCGCGATCGCCGGATGCGAAGAGGGCGGCGTGAGCACGTACACCGCCTGCGGTTGTGTGTCCGCCAGTTCTTCCAGCCGCGATGCCGCGCGCGCCACCCCGAAGCGCCTGGCCAGCGCCTGCGCCGCCGGCAACTGGCTGTCGCAGATGCCGACCACGTCGACGAAATCCAGCCGCTTGAGCGCGGACAGGTGGTGGGTGGCGACATAGCCGGCGCCGACGATGGCGACGCGCAGCCGGCTGGAACTGGAAGCGGGCATGGGGGTATTGAGCATGATCAGGAATGGGAGCGTTGGCGTTGCAGGGCCTGGGCGACGGTGTCCAGCACGGTGTCCACGCGGCTGTCCCAGGTCTGGTCGGCGACCGCGGCGATGCGCTCGGCGGCGGCCTGCGGCGTGTCTTCGGCCAGCGCGCTTTCCAGCGCGCGCAGGTATTCCGCGCGGTCGCGGGCGATGCGCACCCAGCGCGAGAACTTCTCGATTTCCGGGTTGTGCACGCTCACCACCGGTTTGCCGGTGGCCAGGTATTCGCGCAGTTTGAGCGGATTGGAATTGGCCACTTGGCGGTTCAGCCGGTACGGGATGATCGCCACGTTGAAGGCCTTGGCCCACTGCGGCAGGGTGGCGTAGGGCTGGGCACCGGCCAGCCGCACGTTCGGCAGCGCGCGCAGTTCGCTCACGTCGGCGGCGGCGTGCCCGACCAGCAGGAAGGTCCACTGGGGACGCTCGCGCGCCAGCCAGGCGATCAGATCCAGATCGATCCATTCGTGCAGCGATCCGATGTAGCCGATCACGGGGCCGGGCAGGTCGCGCGCGGCCGCGGCGATCTCGGTGCCGGGCTCGCTGGCGCGGCGGAACAACGCCACGTCCACGCCGTGCGGGGAATAGAACGTGCGCGGGTTCAGTCCGCGCTTGCGCTCCAGCAGCGCCGGCGGGGCGACGAACTGGAGATCGGCGGCGCGGCTGAGCGCGTCGTCGCGCCGGCCGATCAGTTCCGGATCCACGCCCGGGTGGGCGGCATAGTCGTCGATGCAGTAGTACACGCACAGTTCCTCGCCCAGGCGCCGGGCCAGGAAACCCGGATGCGGGACCGCGAACCAGGAGATGCGCCGTTCGATGCCGACCGCGGCCAGTGCGCGGCGCACGGCCCAGCGCCCGAACAGGCGGTTGAACGCGTCGACGCCGGGAATGCGCCGGAACGGCAACTGCGGCACGGTGCAGCGCCAGAAGCCCTCGCGGATGCGCTCGGGCCGGCGCAGCGCCGCGCTCAGCTTGCGCCAGGCCTTCTTCAGATCGCGGCCGGAGGCGTTGGGCGCGCGCATGCCGGGGGAATCGACGTACAGCACCGGCATGCGGCCGGCCAGGCGGGTGGCGATGTGGTGGCTGCTGGTGCGGTTTTCCGCGTTCCAGTCATTGCCGAAATAGACCACGCCCAGCCCCTGCAGGGTCGCGTTGGTGTCAGGCATCGCGCCACCATGCGATCAGCCAGGCGGTCGCGCCGTGGTGGATCCAGTCCTTGTGCACGCCGGGAATGTCCTCCACGTGCGGGCCGATCCGGCCGCAGGCCGGCGCGAAGAAGGTGACCAGGCCGTTGCGGCCCAGATGGCGCATGCGCGCGATCGTGGCGGCCGGATCGCTGAGGTAGTAGAGCACCTCGCAGGCAGTGACCAGATCGAAGCGGTGGCGTTGCCCGCCCCACGGCTGGTGGAACAGATCGGCCGCGGCGAAATGCGCCCGTGGCAGCCGCGCCTGCGCGCGCGCCACGGCATGCGCGCTGACGTCCAGGCCGTACTGCTCGTCGCTCAGGCGCGCCAGGTATTCGGTCTGGTGGCCTTCGCCGCAGCCGATTTCCAGCACGCTGCCGACCCGGCCGAACGCCTGCCCGATGACGCGGTTGGTGGCCTCGAAGCGGGTGCGCTCCAGGGCCGAGTCCATGTTCCAGGGATCTTCCATGCGGTAGGCCAGATCCAGCCGGGCATGGTTGTCGCTGCCGCCGACGCCGCGCAGCGCGTATTTCATCCACAGGCGTCGCTGCGCCTTCTTCAGCAGTCCGGCGGTGCCAGCAAACATCTCGGTCCCCCTGATCCATCGTCCTTCAGCAGTGCGGCACCTCCGTGGTCGCCGCCTGCGCGCTTTCTTCGTCCACCCGCAACGGCCGCAGCGGCGAGCTGTACCAGCCGACGACCCGGCCGCAGCGGAACTCGACCCACGACGGGCCGTAGTCCCAGCGCGCGGCATGTTCGCCGTCGGGCTCGCCGAGGATGCGGCGGGCCTGCTTGCCGTCCATGCCGACGGCGAGCCGGCTGGCCACTTCAGGCGCGCCGAGTCCCGGCGACACCGCATCGCCGGGTCCGGCAGGATCCAGGGAAGGCGTCGCGGTCTTCTGCGCGCCCCACCAGTACAGCACCAGCGCAAGCAGGGCCAACATCAGCAGGTAACGGCGGCGACGGGGAAATCCGGTCACCGGTGCCGGTTCGCTGTCGATGTCGACGTCGTTGGCCGGCTCCTGCCCGCGCGCCCAGGCGGGCCCGGACGCGGCGAACGCGGGCGTCGCGGCGGGGGGAAGGCTGTCCGGGAGCGGGACCGCGTCGACGTCCTCGTCCGCCGCCACCGGCGTCGGCCGCGAGGCGCCCGGCAGGCGGCCGTGCACGCGATGGAATTCCAGCGCGGCCGCATACATGCGGTTGAGCCGCTGCAGGCGCGCGACATCGGCGGGATGGCGCTGGTGGTCCGGATGCAACTGCATGACCCGGCGGCGGTAGGCATGCTTGAAGTGCAGCATGCCGCACTCCGCATCCAGTCCCAGTTCGTTGTACAACGCGACGAAGTCGGTATCGTCCGACATGCAGAACACGCCCCTGATGATCGCGCCCACGTTAGCGCAGTGCGTCCGGATTCGCCTGCCAGACGGCAAAGCGGCGCGGATGCGGCCACCGGCGGGGCGGATGGCCGGATTTGCCGGCAATCCGCGTATCCAGGGCATCAGGCAGGGTTGCCGGATGCGGATGAAGATGGCCAGGGGAGCATCGAAACAGGCAAGCGAACGGGCGGGGCGCAGGCAGCTGCTGGCACGCTGGTGCCATCGCGTGGGCGTGCTGCCGTTGCTGGGCCGGATGCGGCTGGGCTCGGGCGACGCGGTGCGCGTGCTTGCCTACCACCGCGTGCTGGAATCGGCCGAACCGGACGACTTCAGTTTCGACACCGATCTCATCAGCGCGTCGGCCGAAGCGTTCCGCGCGCAGATGGCCTACCTGAAACGGCATTTCGTGCCGATGACGTTCGCCGACGTGCTCGGACACCTGGACCGGGGCAGGCCGCTGCCGCGCGGCGCGGTGCTGGTGACCTTCGACGACGGCTACGACGACAACTACCGGATCGCCTTCCCGATCCTGCGCGAACTGGGCATGTCGGCCATGTTCTTCGTCTCCACCGGGCACATCGACTCGGGCCGGCCCTATGCCTACGACTGGCTGGTGCACATGGTGTGTTCGACGCATGCCGCGCGCCTGCAGGCTCCGGAGCTGGGCGTGGACTGGGCGCTGGGCGCGGGCCTGGGCGAACGCCGCGCGCAGGCCTCGGAACTGCTGGACCGGCTCAAGTCGCTGGACGACGAAGGCCAGAGCGCGCTGATCGCGCGGCTGGAGCGCGAGTGGGACCTGCCGCGCGCGGAAGGCCACCCGCATTGCCGGCCGATGACCTGGGACCAGTTGCGCGAGATGCGCGCGGCCGGCATGGAAATCGGTTCGCACGGCGTGGATCACCGGATGTTGGCCAAGCTGCCGCGGGAACGGATGATCGCCGAGGTGCAGGGATCCAAGCAGGCGCTGGAACGCGAACTGGGCGCGCCGGTCGCGGTGCTGTCGTATCCGGTCGGGGGACCGGACGCGTTCGACGGCGATACCGTCGAGGCGGTGCGCGCGGCCGGATTCAGGATGGCCTGCAGTTACGTGGCCGGCACCCGCGCGATCGAGGCGACCACGCTGTACGCGGTGCCGCGGTTGCCGGTGGAACGGCAGATGGACCGGGAGTGGTTCGAGGCGATGGTGGCGGTGCCGGAGGTGTTCAGCTACACATCAAGGTTGCGCACAGGTTGAACGAGCGGAGCGACAGGGGCTGATGTTCTTTTTCATCTTGGTGTATCTGGCGCTGGTGATCATCCGGCCCCAGGATTATCCGGCCATTGCCGAAAACCCCGGACCGCCGTTGCAGTCGATCGCGCTGCTGGCGGCGGCGGGCCTGTGGGTGTTCTCCGCGCGCAAATCGTTCTCCGCGCCGCAGTACCTGTTGATTCCCTGCTTCCTGGTCGTGGCGATGTTCTCCAAGGTGGTGAACGGCTGGCCGGGTGGCGCGCTGTTCGTGTTCTTCATCTTCGCCCCGGTGCTGCTGGCCTACGTGCTGCTGGCCAATGCCGCGCACACGCGCGAGCGGCTGGAGACCGTCATGGCGGTGATGACGATCTGCGCGGGCGTGCTGGCGCTGCACGGCGTGGAGCAGGCGACGATCGGCATCGGCTGGACCGGGGTCGAACTGTCCCAGGGCACCCGCATCCAGTACGTCGGCATCTTCAACGACCCCAACGATCTGGGCCTGCTGTTCGTGATGTGCCTGCCGATGGCGTTCTACCTGAGCGGGCGGGGCGGGCTGATGGGGCTGCGGCGGCTGTTCTGGCTGGTGGTGGCCGGCCTGCTGATCTACGGCTGCTACCTGACCAACTCGCGCGGCACCCTGCTGGCGCTGGTGGCGCTGCTGGGCGTGTACGTGTGGCGCAAGCGCGGCGTCGTCACCGCCGGCCTGCTTGGCGTCGCGGCACTGGGCGGGCTGATGATGCTGCCTTCGCGCCTGCAGGACATGGAGGTTTCGGAAGCCTCGGCGATGGGGCGGGTGGACTCCTGGTACGAAGGCATCCAGATGTTCATCGGCAATCCGGTGTTCGGCATCGGCGCCGGCGGCTATTCGGACCTGCACGAGCTGACCGCGCACAACTCCTTCGTGCTGGTGCTGGCAGAACTGGGCATCATCGGTTTCACCCTGTGGCTGGCCATCGTCGGCTACAGCTTCCGGATGATGCTGGCCCCGCTGCGGCGCGGCGACGACATCATCAACGACGTGCCGCCCGAGGTCACGGACGAGGAAGCGCTGGCCGACTGGCGCAAGGACCGGGCATTGACCCTGACCCTGCTGATGTCGCTGAGCGGCTTCATCACCGCCGCGTTCTTCCTCAGCCGCAGCTACGTGATCATCCTGTACCTGCTGATCGCGATCGTGGTGGCGCACTACACGCGCCTGCGCGAGGTCTATCCGAGCCTGCCGGTGTTCAGCCTGGACAAGGACCTGCTGCGCTGGCCGATCTACGCCGTAATCGGCGTTATCGGGCTGTACGTGGTGGTGAAGGTCCTCCTGGCAATGGCATGAACAGTCGGTCGCGCACGCTCAGCAACACCCTGTTCTCCTCGGTGGGCACCTACACCGAGTACGTGCTGGGCATGCTCACGTCGATCGTCATCGCGCGGCACCTGGGGCCGGACGGTTTCGGCACCTACAGCCTGGTGATCTGGCTGGTGGCGATGGGCGTGGCGATCACCAACTCCGGCACCGCCAGCGCCGCGATCAAGTTCGTCGCCGAACTGCGCGGCACCGAACGCACCGAGATGATTCCCTGCCTGCTGGACTACCTGCGGCGGGCCCAGCGGATCTTCCTGCTGGTGGTGCTGCTGGCCGGCGCCGCGTTGTTCATCTTCGGCGGCGAACGCATCGCGCCGGGCATGAACCACTCGCTGCTGCTGGGCTTCCTGGTGGTGGCGGTGGCGCTGCGCTCGTCCTACATGTTCAACATCGGCGTGGCCAAGGGCTTCGAGAATTTCCGCGCGACCGCGACGGTGGCGCTGATCTCCACGCCGATCAACCTGCTGCTGGTGCTGCTGGCCTGGCGGCTGGACGCGCCGGTGGAATGGCTGCTGGCGGTGTTCGTCATTTCCAGTTTCGTGTTCTTCGGCATTTCCTTCCGCCAGATCGCGCCGCTGGTGCCCGCGCGCCAGGCCGGCGTGGCGCTGCCGCCCGCGCTGCTGGGACGGGTGCGCCGACACATGGGCTGGACCGCGCTGACGGTGTCGGTCGGCTTCATGGCCGCCAGCGAAGTGGAGGTGATGTTCCTGAACATGTATGCCGACAGCCATGCCGCCGGCCAGTTCAAGGTCGCCTACCAGCTCGCCACCGGCGCGGCGATGCTGGTGCCGGGCGTGTTCGGCGCGCTGCTGTTGCCGATGATGGCCAATGCGCTGAGCCGCGGGCGCGAGATCGCCGCGCAGCGCTTCGTCGCCACCACCGCTTACCTGGTGCTGCTGGCCGCGCCGCTGGCGGCGTTCGGCGTGGTGTTCTGCAACGACGTCATCCACCTGCTGTACGGCCGCGAGTACTACGCGGCCGGGCCGGTGTTCGCGGTATGCCTGGTCGCGGCCTGCCTGACCACCATGACCCAGGGCGGATCCAGCCTGCTGGTCAGCGCCGACCGCCAGCGCAGCATCCTGGTGCTGGTGATCATCTGCGCCCTGCTCAAGGTGGTGCTGGACGCGGTGCTGATCGCCCATTTCGCGCTGAAGGGCGCGGTGGTCGCGTACATCACCGTGGCGACGATCAACGCCGCGGTCTACATGACCCTGGCCACCCGGGTCAGCCACGCGCATCCGGAGTGGGCACGGCTGGCGCGCATCCTGCTGGCCGCCGCGCTGGCCGGCCTGCTGGCCTGGCCGCTGCGCGGGCTGTTGCCGATCGCCTCGGTGATGGCCGGCGGCGCGGTGCTGGTGCTGGCCTACATTCCGTTGACCCTGCTGCTGGGCTGCTGGAGCCGCGGCGACATCGAGCACCTGCAGCATCTCCACCAGCGCTTCGCCGCGGGCCGCCCCCGGCTGGGGGCGCGTTTCCTGGCATGGGCCTATCAGCGCGCGCCGGGGGAGGGCACGCCATGAGCCTGTACGCGCCGCTGTTCCGGCGGGTGCTGTTCCCGCTGTACGAGTCCGGCCTGCGCGGACGCAAGACGCTGCGCTATCTCGACGAATACGAACGCAACCAGTCGCTGGACGAGGAAGCCCTGCGCGCATTGCAGTGGCGCAAGCTCCAGGATCTGATCCGGCACTGCTGGGAACAGGTACCGTTCTACCGGCGGACCTGGAGCGAACTGGGCATCCGCGATCCCCGGGACATCCGCGGGCTGGACGACTACGCGCGCCTGCCGCTGCTGGACAAACCGACCATCCGCGCCAATTTCGATGCGTTGATCGCGGACAACCAGCGCGCGGGCCTGCTGTACAAGACCACCGGAGGCTCCACCGGCGAGCCGCTCCGGTTCGGCTACACCCACGAAAGCTACGAGCGCCGGATGGCGATCATGTGGCGCGGCTACGGCTGGTCCGGCGTCCGCCTGGGCCAGCGCACGCTGTACCTGTGGGGCACCCCGGTCGGCGCGCAGAAGCGCAAGGATCGCCTGTACCATGCGGCTTTCAACCGCTACATGCTCAGTGCCTTCGAGATGAGCGAGGCGCGCATGGCCGAATATGCCGATGCCTTCGACCGGTTCCGCCCCGAAAGCGTGGTGTCGTACGTGGCGCCCATCGTGAAGATGGCCGAATGGTTGATCGCCAACGGCAGGCGCGTGCACCGGCCGCAGCGGATCCTCGGCGCCGCCGAGACCCTGCACGAAAGCCAGCGCGCGCTGATCGAACAGGCGTTCGGCTGCCCGGCCTACAACACTTACGGATGCCGCGAATTCATGCTGATCGCCGCCGAGTGCGAACACCGCCAGGGCCTGCACGTGAACATGGATCACCTGCACGTGGAACTGGGCGCGAGCGTCGGCGGCGACGCGGGGCCGCGCGAGATCATCGTCACCGACCTGCACAACCTGGGCATGCCGCTGCTGCGCTACGTCAACGGCGACCTGGCGACGCCGGGGCAGGGGCGCTGCGGTTGCGGGCGCGCGCTGCCGCTGCTGGCCAGCGTCGACGGGCGCAAGCTGGACGCCCTGCGCACACCGGACGGACGCTACATTCCCGGCGAGTTCATCGTTTACGCCTTCCTGGGCGTGACCGGCATCCGCCGCTACCAGGTCGTGCAGAAACGCCTGGACGCCTTCGAGATCACGCTGGTGCGCGATCACGACTTCGAACCGGCGGTGGTCGATCGCATGGGGGCGGAGCTGCGCAAGGTGATCGGCCAGGACGTGGCGCTGGATTTCCGCTTCGCCGACGATATTCCGCTGACGGCCACGGGCAAGCAGCGCGTGACGGTCTCCGAACTGACATGAAGGGTATGGAAGTCATCCATTTCGTCGAGAACCTGGAGCGCGGCGGGCTCGAGCGCACGGTCATCGACCTGGTCGCGGCACAGCGCGACGCCGGCCACGCGTGCCGCGTGATCTGCCTGTTCGAACCCGGCCAGCTGGCGGAGGAACTGGTCGCGCAGGGCGTGGAAGTCACCGCCTGCCACAAGCGGCAGGGCCTGGACTGGGCGGCGGTGCGGCGCGCGCGCGCGCTGCTGCGGCGCCATCCCGGCGCGGTGCTGCATACCCACAACGCCACCGCGCATTACCACGCGGTGCTGGCGGCCTGGGGCCTGCCGCTGGCGCGGGTGATCAACACCCGGCACAGCATGGGCGCGGCCAACCCGGCCAGCCGCAAGGAATGGCTGTACCGCCGCAGCATGCGCCTGACCGATTACGTGGCCGGGGTGTGCGAGGCCGCGCGCCAGTGTTTCGAGGACCAGGGCGTGCGCCCGCGGCAGGGCCTGCTGGCGGTGCCCAATGGCATCCGCCTGGAACGCTTCCAGCCCGCCGATGCCGGCGCGCGCGCGGCGCTGGCGGCGGAACTGGGCTGGCCCGCGGACAGCCGCATCATCGGCACGGTGGGTCGCCTGCAACCGGTCAAGAACCAGCAGGTGCTGTTGCGGGCGTTCGCGCAGTTGCGTGCGACCCTGCCGCAGGCGGTACTGGCGGTGGTGGGCGACGGCAGCCTGCGCGAGCCGCTGGAACGCCTCGCCGGCGAGCTGGCGCTGGGCGATGCGGTGCGTTTCCTCGGCGATCGTGGCGACGTGCCGCGGCTGCTGGCCGGGATGGAGGTCTTCACCCTGCCTTCGGCGAGCGAGGGGTATTCCATCGCGCTGCTGGAAGCCAGCGCCGCGGCGCTGCCGATCGTGGCGACCGACGTCGGCGGCAACCGCGAAATCGTCCATGACGGCCACACCGGGCGACTGGTACCGGCCGGCGATTCCGCCGCGCTGGCCGGGGCCTTGCGGGCACTGCTGGCCGCGCCGGCGGAAGCGGCGCGGATGGGCCGGGCGGGACGCGATTGGGTGCTGGCCGAAGGTTCGTTCCGTACCATGGCCCTGCGTTACGAGCGCCTGTATGCCGGGCATCCGGTGAGCGCGCGCGAACTGGCGGCGCTGACGGAAGTCGCCTGATGCCCGCGGTCGCGACGTCCCTCGTCCGGAACCGGCGCGATCCGAGGATCGCGGCGCGAGGCCGCATGCTTTTCCCTCCCGAATCCGGATCCCCCGCCGCATGAACCCCCGGCCGCGACGACTGAAAATCCTGCAATGGCTGCCCAACGCCTGGCTGACCACGGCCGGGCCCGCGAACGAGCGCAGCCTGTACCTGACCTTCGACGACGGCCCGCATCCCGAATTCACGCCGCCGCTGCTGGACCTGCTGGCAGAGCACGACGCCAAGGCCAGCTTCTTCCTGATCGGCCAGCAGATCGAACGGCATCCGGAACTGGCGCGGCGGATCGCCGCGGAAGGGCACACGCTGGGCAACCACTCGTTCTCCCATCCGCGCTTCGAGACGCTTTCGCTGCATGAGCAGTTCGAGGAAATCCACCGCACCGATCAATTGCTGAGCGCGGTCAGCGGCCGCGACCGGCATGGCTTCCGCCCGCCGCGCGGGGTCCTGTCGCTGCCGATGATCGCCCGCTGCATCCGCGAACGCCGGCGCATCCTGTACTGGTCCTACGACAGCCTGGACTACAGCCGGCGGCCGGCGCCGGAGTTGCTGGACGCCATCGATCGGCACCCGGTGCGGCCCGGCGAGATCGTGCTGATGCACGACGACAGCCGGTTGTCGCTGGACCTGCTGCGCGATCTGATTCCGCGCTGGAAGGCCGCCGGCTTCACCCTGCGCGCGCTGCCCCCGGCGGGCTGAGGCCGCGCGCCGGCGCTGGCCGGATCGCCTCCCGTCCTGCGTTGTGGGTAGTGGCGGCAGACGCCGGAGCAGGCACACACGGGGGGAAGCTTGAACGTTCTGATTGGGTTGGCCGTGCTGGCTGCCGTCGCGGCGATCGGCGCCTTCGGGGTCTGGCGCCTGCTGCGTGCCCGCAACATGGAAATCTGGATCGGCAGCTACCTGCGCCGCAGGCCGCCGCAGGTCACGGATCGCCCGGTGCACGTGATGTTCTGCTTCGTCGATCACTTCGAGCCGATGTGGCGCGGCGCGGATCCGGCCACCCAGCGCACCCGCGTGGACCGCTGGTGCCGCGAATACCGCGAACTGGCCGCGCGCCACCGCGACGCGGACGGACGCCCGCCGCAGCACAGCTTCTTCTATCCGGAAGAGGAATACGCACCGGAACACCTGGAGAAGCTGGCGGAACTGTGCGCCGACGGTTACGGCGAGATCGAGGTGCACCTGCACCACGACAACGACACCGAAGCCAACTTCCGCCAGAGCATCACCCGCTTCTGCCACATCCTGCACGAGCGGCATGGCGCGCTGCCGCGCGATCCGGCCAGCGGCGAACTGCGCTTCGGTTTCATCCACGGCAACTGGTGCCTGGACAACTCCCGCCCCGACGGCCGCTGGTGCGGCATCGACAATGAATTGATCCTGCTGCGCGAGCTGGGCTGCTACGCCGACTTCACCATGCCGTCCGCGCCCAGCGATACCCAGACCCGGATCATCAACTCGATCTACTACGCCACCGACGATCCGCATGCGCCGAAGTCGCACGACGACGGCACCCCGGTGCGGGTGGGCGGCAAGCCCGGCGGCGACCTGATGTTGATCCAGGGTCCGCTCGGCCTGAACTGGCGCGATCGGCGGATGGGCATCATCCCGCGCATCGAGAACGCGGACGTGCGCGGCGGCCAGCCGCCGACCGCCGCGCGCGTGGATGCGTGGGTGCGCACCGGCGTGCACGTGGAAGGCCGGCCGGACTGGGTGTTCGTCAAGATCCACACCCACGGCACCCAGGAAGCGGACATGGACACGCTGCTCGGTGCGCCGGTCGACGCCATGCACACCCACCTGGAAACCGCCTACAACGATGGCCGCCGCTACGTGCTGCATTACGTCAGCGCGCGCGAGGCCTACAACATCGCCAAGGCCGCCGAGGCCGGGCGCGAAGGCAATCCCAACGACTACCGCGACTTCGTGCTGCCCGCGCCGCGTTCGTCGTGGGCCGGTTCCGGCCGCAACACGGCCGATCGGGCCGCGGCGTGAACACCGCCGGCGTCACGCCAGCCGCGGGCGGCGCCGAGGCGCTGGTCAGCGTGATCATGCCGGTCTACAACGCCGAGCGGACGCTGCGGCGTTCGGCCGAATCGGTGCTGGCGCAGACGTTCGGGCGGGTGGAACTGATCCTGATCGACGACGGTTCGCGCGACGGTTCGCCGGCGGTCATCGCCGAACTGGCCGCGCGGGACGAACGCGTGGTGGCCGTGCACCAGGCCAACGCGGGCGTCGCCGCGGCGCGCAATGCCGGCCTGCGCGTGGCGCGCGGCACCCACATCGCCTTCCTCGACAGCGACGACTGGTGGGAGCCGCGCAAGCTGGAGCTGCAACTGGCGCGGATGCGGGAGACCGGCGCGCTGGTCTGCTACGCCAGCTACCAGCGCGTGGCCGAGGACGGCCGCCTGTTGTCGAAGGTGTCGCCGCCGCTGGCGGTCGATTACCGGCGCATGCTGGGCAGCAACCACATCGGCAACCTCACCGGCATCTACGACCGCCGCCTCGGCGAAGCCGCGTTCCAGCGGATGGGGCACGAGGATTACGTGTTCTGGCTGGAACGCGTGCGCCGGGCCGGCACCGCGGTGCGCGTCGAGGACGACGCACCGCTGGCCTATTACCTGGTGCGCACCGGTTCGGTGTCGGCCAACAAACTGCGCGCCGCCGGCTGGCAATGGCGCATCTACCGCCAGGTCGAAGGACTGAGCGTTCCACGCGCGGCCTGGTACATGATCCACTACGTCCGCAACGCGCTATGGAAGCGCAAGCCGATGCCGACCTGATGCAACGATGATCGACCGCTCCAATGCGGGCGCGGCCTCCTATGCCGTCGTGATTCCCGCCTACAACGCCGCCGCCACCATTGCCCGGGCACTGGACAGCGTGTTTTCCCAGACCGTGCCGGCGGCGCAGGTGATCGTCGTGGACGACGGTTCGCCCGATGGCGATCGACTGGCCGCGGTGCTTTCCGGTTACGGCGATCGCGTTCGCCTGCTGCGCCAGGCCAATGCCGGTCCGGCCGCGGCGCGCAACGCCGGCGCCCGGCACTGCACGAGCGAGTGGATCGCGTTCCTGGACGCCGACGACAGCTGGTTGCCGCACAAGCTGGAGCGGCAGCTCGAACTGGGCCGCGATCCGCGGGCCGGCCTGCTGCATGGCAGCGCGCGCGACGGGCGCCCGCCGCTGCCGCGCGAACTGGATTTCGCAACGCTGTGGGAATGCAACCGCGTCTGCACCTCGATGACGGTGGTGCGCAGGGAAGTGTTCGAGGCGCTGGGCGGATTCGACGAATCCCCGCAGCTGATCGGCGCCGAGGACTACCACCTGTGGCTGCGCATCGCCCATGCCGGCTGGAAGGTGCTGGCCTGCCCGGAGCGCATCGGCCACTACACGCCGGCCAGCGGCAGCATCACCAGCCGGATCGAGCGCTGCGCGCGCGCCGAACTGTACAACGCGGCCACGCTGGGCCGGACGCTGGGCGTGCCGCGCCCGCGGGTGGACGCCAAGCTGCGGGCGATCCGCACCGACTTCGGCCAGCATCTGCTGTACGCGCGCAACCTGCGCGGCGCCCGCCGCCTGCTGGCGCAGGCGCTGGCCAGCCGGATCTCGCTGCGCGGCCTGGGACTATGGTCGGCGACGTTCGTGCCGACCCCGTTGCTGGATCTGCGCCGCCGCCTGCGCAATGGCTGAGCATCGCGCAGGCGGGGCGGAAACCGCGGATCAGATTTCGCTCAACTCGACCACGTAGCCGGTGGAACCGCCGGTGACGTCGATGCGGTAACCGGCGCCATCCTCGACGTACTTGCCCGAGCTGAAGTTGCTGTTGATGGTGGCGTTGGCCGGTTCCAGCACGCGCACCCGCAGGCGCCCGGCGGTGGCTTCGCGGCTGTTGACCAGTCGCGGCGCCACCGGCACGTTGACCTGGAAGGTCGCGCTGGTGCCGCTGGTGACGGCGAACTGATCGCGCACGGTCAGGCGTCGGTTGCCGAAGGTGAACTGGCGCTGCCAGGACGTGACCGCGGTGTTGTCGCAGAACGCCGGGGTCAGGTTGGCGGTGGCCGTGAACGCGCCGCCGGCGCCGGGCGTGACGCTGAGCGTGGATGCGCGCGTGGTCGATTCGCACTGGCGCACGACCGTGCCGTTGCGGGCGAACCGGACGATGTTGTGCACGTCGGTTCCCTGGTTGATGCCGCTGTGGCTCCAGATGTTCGCGGTCACCGCCAGCCAGTCACCGGAGAACAGGGTGAACGAACCCTGGTCCTGGTGGGCGTGGCTCTCGTTGTACGGGCCGGCGACGATCGCCACCCACATCGCGTTGCGATCCCAGCCGGTGCGGGAGAACAGATGGCCCACGCCCTTGGCGTGGTAGGTCAGCGCGGCCGGCTGCACCGGCGTGGTGCCCGCGGGCAACAGGTCGTAGCGATAGTTGAAACCCGAGGTCATCTGCGCCACCGAGATGTTGCGCAGCCACCACGTCGCGATGTTGCGCGCTTCGTCGGTGGTGGCGACCTGGCGGGCCTCCAGCACCAGCCGGCGGTGGTAGTCGTACAGCTCGGGGATGGAGTTGCGCGCCTGGTCGCCGATCGGCGCGAAGCGGTCCATCGTCGGCACGGTGGCATGCACCCAGTAGTGGATGCTGTCGGTGGCATGCGGACTGGCCGAGGCCAGGTCGGTGCCGGTCGCGTCGCGCCATATCCGGTACAGCGAGAACAGGCGCATGTGCGAGGTGCCGTAGCCGGTGCCCTCGCTGCTGCCGCCGCCGGGCAGGCGGGCGAAGTAGGTACGCAGGGCCGGCAGCTTGTCGGTCTGCAGGAAGTTCTTCCAGGTCGTGCTCCGGCTGGCCAGCGCCCAGTACATGGTCGCTTCCAGGAAGCTGTAGTAGTAGTTGTTGCCCGGGTTGCTGGTGGACCAGCCCGACCACGGGAACGAACGCCCGCCCCATTGCGCGCGGCCGTAGTTCCAGATGTTCCAGACCGTCTGCTCGGCATAGGCGGACCAGCGCGAGCGCTGGCTGGCGGTGATGAAGCTGCCGCAGGTGTCCAGCGTGGTCGCCACGTCGGCGATCATCGTGCCGGCCTCCAGGTAGGAGTCGTTCGATACCGCCGGGCGGCCGCCGCCGGCGATGGCGGTTTCCGCCTCCGCCACCTGGCGTTCGGCGAGGTTGACGGCCAGCGTGCAGTAGCGGGTTTCCGGCGAGAGCTGGTACATCATCGCCGCCTCGCTGGCGGTGAACCCGTAGCCGCTGCCGCCGTTGGAGACCGCGGCATCGACCCAGTTCTTGAAGCGGGTGTAGGCGGTGGAACTGCGATCGGCGTACAGGCGCGCCGAGGGCAGGGCGACCAGACGGGGCTGCGAAGAATTCTGCGCGCTGGCGCCGCCACCGGTGACCGGTCCGGGCACGACGGGACTGCCGCCCGTCGTGTCGCCGGTCGCCGGCTGGCGGATGGCGAGGCGGGCGAACGGCGCGCGTGCGAACGTGCCGATCCTGCCGGCGGCGGCACGCACGTCATGCCAGACACGGACCGTGGTCCATTGGGCGCGCTCGCCCAGCACGCCGGCGGCGCTGGCGGCACCCAATCCCGCGAGCAGCGGGAGGGCGAGCGAGAAGGACAGAAGGCGACGGCGCCAACGGACGGACCGCGGCGAGCGGGGGACACCGGGAAACGGAATGCGCGACAAGGGGATCTCCTGGAAAGGAAACCGCGCGCAGTAAAAGGAAAGATCGCGACCTGTGGTGATCGCCCGCTGCGGCTCCCCCTAGCCACATCGACCCGCGCAACGGCGTGCGCATCATAGCCGCATAACGGACTGGACCGCAGGAGGCGGCCTCGGCTGAACGGTTTCGTTCAGGTTCGAGCGGGATTGGTCGTCGGCGCGTGACGACGCGGCGACCCCATCCGCGTCCAGCGCGGAAGGAACTGTGACGGATGCATCATTCTTCGCTCAGTTCGACCAGATAACCGGATTGTCCGCCCTCCACGTCCAGCCGCCAGCCGCTGCGGAATTCCTGCGGGTCGACGTTGCGCCAGTCGTGCGCGCGCAGGGTGGCGCCGGCGGGCTCGAGCACCCGGATCTTAAGTCGGCCCGCCTGCGCCCCGTTGCCCTGGATGCGGGGCCTTTCCGGCACGTTGATCTGGAAGATCGCGCGGGTGCCTGCGCCGAGCCTGAAGGTGTCGCGCACCCGCAGCTTGCGGCCGCCGAAATCGATGCGGCGCTGCCAACTGTCCAGCGCGGGATTGCCGCGGTAGACCGGAGTGAGATCGGCGGTCGCGGTCAGGCTGCCGTCGGCGTTGCGGGTCAGGTCGAGTTTCGAACGCGACTGCTGCGATTCGCACTGGTGGACGACCACGTCGCCGCGCGGTGCCGCGCATTGCTGCGCGTCGGCGTTGGCGCGTTCGAAGCGCACCACGTTGTGCACCGGCGTGCCCTGCTGGATGCCGCTGTGGCTCCAGATGTTCTCGCTCACCGCCAGCCAGTCGCGCGCGAACAGGGTGAAGGAGCCTTGATCCTGATGGGCGTGGCTCTCGTTGTAGGGACCGGCGACGAACGACAGCCACATCGCGTCCTTGTCCCAGCCGCTGCGGGCGAACAGGTGGCCGGCGCCTTCGGCCAGGTAGATCAGATCGGTCGGGGGCGTGCCGCCGTCGCCGGCGGGCAGCAGGTCGTAGCGGCTGGTGAAGCCCTGGCTCATCCGCGGCACCGAGATGTTGCGCAGCCACCAGGACGACATCGCCAGCGCGGCCGGATCCCCGGTGAGCTGGCGCGCTTCCAGCACCAGCCGACGGTGGTAGTCGAACAGTTCCGGAACCGAATTGCGCGCCTGGTCGCCGATCGGCGCGAAGCGATCCATCGTCGGCACGGTCGCATGCACCCAGTAGGCGATGCTGTCGTGCGCGTGCGGATTGGCACCGGCCAGATCCTCGCCGGTGCTGTCGCGCCACAGCCGGTACAGGCCGAACAGGCGCATCTGCGCCGCGCCGTAACCGGTGCCTTCGCGGCTGCCGCCGCCGGGCAGGTCGGCGTAGTACGCCTTCAGCGGCGGCAGGCGGCGCTCGCGCAGTTCCCGCATCCAGACCGGGTTGCCGCTGACCAGCGCCCAGTACATCGTCGCTTCGAGGAAGCTGTAGTAATAGTTGTTGCCGGGGTTGTCGATCGACCAGCCACTCCACGGATGCGCCTTCCCGCCCCACTGCGCCTGCGCCGGATGCCAGACATTCCAGATCGCCTGTTCGGCGTAATCGGACCAGCGCTTGCGCTGCGCGGCGTCCAGTTTCGCCGGACAAGCGTGCAGGGTCATCGCCAGATCGGCCATCAGCGGGCCGACTTCCAGGTACGAATCGCCGGAGATCGCCGGGCGGCCACCGGAGGCGATCGCGGCTTCGGCCTCGGACACCTGCTGCTCGACCATGCGCACCGCCAGTTCGCAGTACTTGTCGCCGCCGCTCAACAGGAACATCAGTGCGGCGTCGCCGGCCGCGAATGCATAGCCGGGCCGGCCGGCGACCGCGCTGTCCACCCACTCGCGGAAGCGCGAATAGGCCGCCGAGCGTTTGTCCACGCGCGCAAGATCGATGTTGAGGCTGTCCTTGCCCGGCACCGTCGTCGCGGCGGGCGCGACGGCCGCGGGCCCGGCGGCAGGAGCCGGCGGCGGGGTGGGCGCTTTCTGCTCGGGCAGGCCGGCGCCCGTCTCGCTGCACTGGCCCATCGCCGCCGCCAGCAACGCCAGCGCCAGCAGGAACACGCTGGGCCAGCCGTGGGTCTTCATCCGGGAAGCCTGCGGCGGGGAAGGCGAGGGGCGCGTGCGCATGGCGGATTCCTCAGCGGTTGGTGTAGGACACGCTCAGGTAGACGATGTTCTGCGAGACGTCCTGGCCGATGTCGGTGCTTTCGCGCTTGTAGCGCTCCCACAGCAGGCCCAGGCTCCAGTGGCGCGCCCACTGGTAGCGCAGGGTGGCGCCCAGGCGGGTGGTCTTGTCCTCGCGGTTGAGCACGGTGTACTCGAGCTTCTCGTGGGTGGCGTAGGTGCCCAGGGTCAGCGACTGCCGGACCAGCCAGTGCAGGTCGAAGCGCGCGCCGCGGTTCTTCTGGTCGAACTCGTCCGAGTCCACGTAGTTGCGCTTCTGCACGTAGGGCGAGATCGAGAAGTTGGTGCGGGTGCTGGTGAACTGGTAGCCCAGGTCCAGGCTGCGCACCTCGTAGGGCGAGGCGTTGACCACGGCGTCGCCGGTCAGCACGTGCTCGGGCACGGTGGCCGGTGCGTCGGCCTCGATGCCGCGCAGCGCATCGGTCGCGGTGTCGGAGAACTGGCTGGCGACGGCGGCGGTGAACTGGCTGCGCGAGGTCGGGTTCCATTCCGCATCCAGGCGGATCAGGGGATCCGAACGGCTTTCGCCGCGGCGGTAGTCGATGCGCGAATAACCCAGGTCCGCGCCCAGTTCGAAATGCGCCAGCGTGCGCGAATAGCGCGCGAACAGGTCGTAGCGGTTGTAGTCGCGGGCGACGACGTCATTGTCGAAATCGACGCGCTGGGCCTGGAAGTTCGCCGACATCCGGCTGGTGGCGGAGAATTCCTTGATCGCGCGCAGCGCGGCGGCGATCCGCTGGGAGTTGAATTCGTCGGTGACCTCGGCGTCGCTGTTGACGTAGCGCAGCTCGGCCTGGCCGCGCAGCGCCTGGCTCCAGTTGAACAGCAGGGTGGGGCCGAGCGAGAACACGTTGACCTGCTGGCGGTTGCCGGGCGCATCCGGCGCCAGCGCGTTGACCGGCTGCACCGACAGGTTGTCCTCGACGGTGAAGAACAGGCGCTCGGGAATGGCGATCCAGTTCATCCGCCCGCTGAGGGTGCCATCGACCGTGTCATCGAACACGTCGTCCTCGTAGTCGCGGTATTCCACCCGCCCGCCCAGGCTCAGCTGCAGCGCGGACAGGTTTTCGGTGACGGTGAACCCCAGCCCCGCGCGCAGGTAGCGCTGCTGGATCGGATCGAACGGCGCCAGGGTGACGTTGTCGTTGTCCTCCACGCCCAGATCGACGGTGTAGTCGACCCGGGCGGCCCAGGCATCGGCGGAAATCCCGGCGAGCGTGGCGGCGGTGATGACCGAGGCTCCCACGTACTTCATCGGCATGCGCCTGCTCCTTGCTTGTCAGGGAATCTGGTTGAAGACCACGCCGGCGACTTTTTCGTGCGGGAAGCTCGCGACCGCCTTCTCGATGTTCTCCGGCGTCACCAGGCCATAGCCGGCGACCAGCACGACCAGATCGGCCAGTTCGGACAGGATGCGCGCGTCCGGCGAACCCAGCACCGAGGGACTGTCGAGGATCAGGTAGCGATCCGGATAGCGGCTGCGCAGCGAATCCACCATCGCCCGCATCTTGAACGAGCTGTAGGCCTCGCCGCTGGTTTCGCGCTGCGGGCCGCTGGGGATCAGGCGCAGGCGCGGCACGCCGGTGCGGTAGATGATCCGCGCCAGATCGCCTTCGCTGTTTTCCAGGTAGTCCATCAGGCCGCCGTGGCTGGCGTCGATGCGCAGGGCGTTGTGCTGGGTGGGATGCAGTGCGTCGCAATCGATCAGCAGGGCCGATTTGCTGTCGTCGAAGGCGAACGCCGCGGCCAGGTTGCGGGCGACGAAACTGCCGCCGCAGCCGTGGCTGATCGGCGCGACCAGGGTGACGAAGTTGCGCTCGCCGCCGAGTCCCAGCAGGCGCGTGCGCAGTTCGCGGAAGGCGTCGGCCTGTTCGCGCACCGAGTCGTTGCGGTGGATGAGCCGGCGTTCCTCGAGTTCGCGCGGCGTCAGCGCCTTGGGTTCATCCATGAGGGCCAGGGAGCGGGCGGTGTCGGCGCGGTTGGGCACGCCTTGCGAACGATCGTTGTCCGGGGTCACGAGCGGTTCCAGAGTGGCTTGTTGCATGGCATCGTCCTCAGGCTGCGGCCATCTGCTTGAGCCCGAAGGCCAAGGCGTAGGCGAGGACGACGACGACGAGCATGCCGATGCTCAGCGCATTGCGCTTGAGCTGCAGGCGGCGGTCGTGCGGCGAGGCGTAGGCGGGCACCGAGGTCAGCAGGGTCAGGCCGGTGGCCTTCTGCAACTGGCGGGCCGAGCGGATGCGCGGATCGAAGCGGGCGCGCAGGAACAGCAAGCCGATCGGCAGGGCGACCGCGACCAGCAGGCCGGCGATGGCGAAGTGCAGGAAGCGCAGGCCGGTCGGGCGCAGCGGCATCGTCGCCGGGTCCTGCACGCGCAGGGTCAGGCCGCGCTTCTCGCGGTCCAGTTCCATCGACACGCGGGCGTTCTCGCGCCGGCGCAGCAGATCCTGGTAGATGTCGCGGTTGACTTCGTAGTCACGGGTCAGCTCGGCCAGCGCGCTCTCCGATTCGGCGATGCGGCGGCTGCGGTTGAGCTCGTCGTTGAGCATCGATTCGGCGATCGCCATGCGCGACTGGGTGGCCGCGACTTCGCGCCGGGTCTGCGCCTGCTGGCTGCGCAGTTCCTGGTAGAGCGGATTCATCTGGGTGTCGTCGAACGGGCTGTTGCCCTGCGGCGCCTGCGCGCGGCGCTGCTGCTCGTTGGTCATGGCCTGTTGCAGATCCGCCATCTGGTGGCGGACGCGGACCACGTCCGGGTGCTGTTCGGTGTAGTTGAGCAGCAGCCGATCCAGTTGGCCCTGCAGCTCCAGCAACTGCGCGCGGTAAAGGCTTTCGCGGGTGGCGACCGCCGTCACCGCCGATTCACCCGACAGCTGCGAGGCGATCGCGCCTTCGCGCGAACGCTGTTCCAGCAGCGCCATGCGGGTCTGCTCCACCTGCGTGCGCAGGGCGCTGATGCGGGTATTGGCGTCGGTGGCGCTGCCCGGCTGCGCGTCGGCGTTGGCCGAGCGGTAGTCGCGCAGCTTGTTCTCCGCTTCCATCAGCTTGGCGTGGTAATCGGTGACCTGGCTGTCGATGAATTCGTAGGCTTCGCGGCTCTCGCGTTCCTTGGCGGCCAGGCTTTCCTCGATGAACAGCGTGCCCAGCCGCTCGGTGACGTCGTAGGTGCGCTTGGCATCGGTGTCGCGATAGGCGATCTGGACCAGGTTCGGCCGTGGGCTGGTGATGGCGATGCGGCCCTTGATCTGTTCCATCAGCCGGTCCTGTTCCACCGGCGAAGGCTTGCTGGCGAGCCAGCCGCCGACCTTCAGGGCTTCTTCCAGCACCTTGCGGCTGTAGATGACCTGGCGCGCGATGCCGGCGCGATCGACCACTTCGGTGGCCACCGCGCGGCCTTCCAACAGCGGCTGGATGATATCGCTCTCCTGCGCGAGGATGGTGGTCGACGCGGTGTAGTTCTTGGGCAGCACCAGCAGGCCGACGATCAGCGTCAGCAGGGCGATGGCGGCGAAGATCGCGGCCATCGCCAGGCGGTTGCGCTTGGCCTCCTCCAGCAGGATCGGGACCAGTTCGTTCGGGGTGAGCGTGGTGGCGGAAGCCTGCGGCGCGGTGATCGCGCGGCGGGCGACGGGAAGGGCATTGTTGCTCATCAGAACGTCCGCTCGGGCACGGTGATCACGTCGCCGGGGGAAACCGTGTAGTTGGTGCTCAGGTCGCCCCGGTTGAGAATGCGGTCCAGCCGCACGGCGTAGGTGCGGGTTTCCTCCGCGCTCTTGCGGTGCAGGTCGGAACGATCCGGCGCGGCGAACTCGGTGACCCCGCCGGCCGCCAGCACCGCGTCGAGCACGGTCATGCCGGGACGGTAGGGCAGCGAGACCGGCTGGCGCACCGCGCCGGTCACGCGCACCCGCGAGAGGTATTCGTGGCTGCGCAGGTCGGTGAGGATCACCGCCACCTGCGGATCGCGCACGAAGGCCGCGAGTTTTTCCTGGATGTCCTTGGCCACTTCCTGCGGCGTGCGGCCGCCGGCGGAAACGTCGCCCACCAGCGGCACGGAAATCATGCCGTCCGGGCGGACCGGCACGGTGATGCCGAGTTCCGGATTGCGCCAGACCGAGACCTGCACGATGTCGTCGACGCCGATGTGGTAGGCATCGGTGGCCATCGTGGTGGTGGCGGCCGGTGGTGGCGCGTCGCTGCCCGAGGTGGTGGCGCACGCGGCGAGCAGTAGCGAAAGACCTGCGGCAGCAAGGCCGGCAAGGGCGCGTCTCATCGGAAGTTTCCCCTGTGGTGTGGATTACCCGGGAAAACGCGGCGGACGGCCGAAACCGGCCAAGCGGGGACGGTCAGACCCGGTAGAAATCCCGGTACCAATCGACGAAACGGCGCACGCCGGTCTCGATCGGCGTGGAGGGCGCGTAGCCGGTATCCCGGCTGAGCGCGGCCACGTCGGCGTAGGTGTCCGGCACGTCGCCCGGCTGCAGCGGCAGCAGGTTGCGCTCGGCCTTGCGGCCCAGGCAATCCTCCAGCACTTCGATGTAGCGCAGCAGTTGGACCGGCTGGTGGTTGCCGATGTTGTAGACCCGGTAGGGCGCGCTGGAGGTGGCCGGGCTGGGGTGCAGCGGGTCGTAGTCCGGATCCGGGCCGGGCACCCGGTCCAGCGTGCGGATCACGCCCTCGACGATGTCGTCGATGTAGGTGAAGTCGCGGGTATGCCGGCCGTGGTTGAACACGTCGATCGGCTCGCCGGACAGGATTTTCCGGGTGAACAGGAACAGCGCCATGTCCGGCCGGCCCCACGGTCCGTACACGGTGAAGAAGCGCAGGCCGGTGGTCGGCAGGTCGAACAGGTGGCTGTAGGTGTGCGCCATCAGTTCGTTGGCCTTCTTGCTGGCCGCGTACAGGCTGACCGGATGGTCCACGCTGTCCTCGACCGCGAACGGCAGCTTGCGGTTGGCCCCGTAGACCGAACTGGAGGAGGCATACACCAGGTGTTCGACCCGGCGATGGCGGCAGGCTTCCAGGATGTTGGTGAAGCCGACGATGTTGCTGTCGATGTAGGCGTGCGGATTTTCCAGCGAATAGCGCACGCCGGCCTGCGCGGCCAGGTTCACCACCCGCTGAGGGCGGAAGCCGTCGAAGGCCTGCTCCAGCGCGGTGCGGTCTTCCAGCGCCGCGTTCACGAACCGGAATCCCGGCTGCGGCAGCAGGCGATCCAGGCGCGCCTGCTTCAGGCGCGGGTCGTAGTACGGATTGAGGTTGTCGTAGCCGAGCACCTCGTCGCCGCGCGCCAGCAGGCGCTCGCTCAGGTGATAGCCGATGAAGCCGGCGGCGCCGGTGACGAGTACGCGCATGTAAAGCCCTGGACGGTTCGAAGGGGAAGACCGACGGTAGGCGGAGCCGTGTCTAGAGGCTGTCGTCGACCGCCGCGCGCGGCAGGGCGCGCTTGACGTCGAATAATACCGCGCCGGGCTTGCCGAAGCCGCGGATGCCGTCCGCGCCCAGGGCGATGAATTCCCTGTGCGAGACCGCCAGGATCACCGCGTCGTACTTGCCCGCTTCGGGTGCCTCGACCAGTTCCAGGCCGTATTCCTCGCGGGCCTCGGCCGGGCTCACCCACGGGTCGTGGATGTGCACGTTGGCGTTGTAGCTGCGCAGTTCGGCGATGATGTCCACCACCCGGGTATTGCGCAGGTCCGGGCAGTTCTCCTTGAACGCCAGGCCCAGGATCAGCACGTCGGACCGCGTGGTCTGCAGGCCGCGCTGGCCCATCAGCTTGGCCACGCGCTGGGCCACGTGCCCGCCCATGCCGTCGTTGATGCGGCGGCCGGCCAGGATCACGTCCGGGTGGTAACCGATCTGCTGCGCCTTGTGGGTCAGGTAGTACGGATCCACGCCGATGCAATGGCCGCCGACCAGGCCGGGCCGGAACGGCAGGAAGTTCCACTTGGTGCCGGCGGCTTCCAGCACCTCGTGGGTGTCGATGCCGAGGCGGTGGAAGATCAGCGCCAGTTCGTTGATCAGGGCGATGTTGACGTCGCGCTGGGTGTTCTCGATGACCTTGGCCGCCTCCGCCACGCGGATGCTGGAGGCCTTGTGGGTACCGGCGGTGACGATCGCGCCGTACAGCGCATCGACGAAGTCGGCCACGTCCGGGGTGGAACCGGAGGTCACCTTGGTGATGGTTTCCAGGCGGTGCTGCTTGTCGCCTGGATTGATGCGTTCGGGGCTGTAGCCGGCATAGAAGTCGCGGTTGAACACCAGCCCCGACTCGCGGGCGATGATCGGCACGCAGACTTCCTCGGTCGCGCCGGGGTAGACGGTGGATTCATAGATCGCCACGCCGCCCGGGCCGATCGCGCGGCCGACGGTGCGGCTGGCCGATTCCAGCGGGCGCAGGTCGGGGCGCTTGTACTCGTCGATCGGCGTGGGCACGGTGACGATGAAGACGTTGCAGCCCTTCAGCGCCCCGGGGTCGTCGCTGAAGTCGAGCAGGGTGGCCGCCTTGAGCTCCTCTTCCGACACTTCCAGGGTATGGTCGTGATGGCGGCGCAGTTCCTGCACGCGCTTGCCGTTGATGTCGAACCCCAGCGTGGGGAAGCGGCGCCCGAAGGCCGTGGCGAGCGGAAGGCCGACGTAGCCAAGGCCGATGACGGCAATCTTGACCTGGTCGAGCGCGGGCAGTGAGGCATTCATCAAGCGTCGTTCCCCTGAGGTGGATGTGCGCACCGCGTGAAGTCTAGCGGGTGTGTACGCCGGGAAACGCGCAAACCACCGCGGAGAGGACACGCCGGGCCGATCCGGCGGAGCCTGGCCTGTCCCGCCCGGGCACCGCGTATCATCAGGCGGGTACGGCCGGTACGGCACCGCGCCCGCGGAAGAATCGACATCGGGGACGAGGAATGCGGATCCTGCTTTGCGGCGGCGCCGGCTACATTGGCGCCCACACCTACGTGGAACTGGCGGCGCGCGGCCATCGCGTGCACATCGCCGACAACTTCTCCAACAGCTCGCCGCGGGTGCTGGGCCGGCTGGAACGGATCACCGGCCAGGCGCCGGTGTGCCACACCCTCGACCTGCGGGATCGCGCCGCCACCCACGCGCTGTTCGAGACCCATGCCTACGACGCGGTGGTGCACTTCGCCGCGTTGAAGGCGGTGGGCGATTCCTGCGAACGCCCGCTGGACTACTTCGAGAACAACATCGGCGGCACCATCCACCTGCTGCAGGCCATGCGCGCCGCCGGCGTGCGCCGGCTGGTGTTCAGTTCCTCGGCCACGGTGTACGGGGATCCGGCGCAGGTACCGGTGCGCGAGGACGCGCCGCTGAGCGTGACCAACCCCTACGGCCGGACCAAGCTGGTGATGGAGGAACTGATTGGCGACCTGTGCCGCTCGGATCCGGGATTCCGCGCGGCCAACCTGCGTTACTTCAACCCGGTCGGCGCGCATGCGTCCGGCCTGATCGGCGAGGACCCCGCCGGCGTTCCCAACAACCTGATGCCGTACATCTGCCAGGTGGCGGTCGGACGCCGCGAGCGCCTGCACGTGTTCGGCGGGGATTACCCCACCCGCGACGGCACCGGCGTGCGCGACTACATCCACGTGGTCGACCTGGCCCGCGCGCATGCCGATGCCCTGGATTACCTGATGCGTGCGGATCGCAGCCTGACCGTCAACCTGGGCACCGGGCAGGGCGCCAGCGTGCTCGAACTGGTGGCGGCGTTCGCGCATGCGTCCGGCAAGGCCATACCGTATGAGATCGTCGCGCGCAGGAGCGGCGACGTGGCCGAAGTCTATGCCGACCCGCGGCTGGCGCGGGAACTGCTGGGCTGGCGTGCCGAACGCGGCATCGACGCCATGTGCGAGGACGCCTGGCGCTGGCAGTCGATGAATCCGCGCGGCTACGAAGCCGCCTGACGCGCCCCGGCGCGGGGACGGGCGCACCGGAACGCTGGACGCTGCCGGCCGGTTCACGGAGAATCCGCCGGACGAGCCACCGATCTCTTGTCTTGCCACTGGAACGCGCAAACCGCATCGACGAGCAGACCCGCGGCCGGTTCGGTTTCCGCATCTATCGCATGCGGGTGCTCGGGCTCGGCCTGGGCATGTTCTGTGTCGGTACGGTCCTGTACGAGCATGGCAACGGCATCGCACCCTGGCTGTTGTTGCTGTTCAACGGCCTGGTCTGGCCACACCTGGCCTACTGGCGGGTCCGCCGCAGCCGCGAACCGATCGGCGACGAATTCCGCAACCTGACGCTCGACGCCGCGATGGGCGGGTTCTGGATCGCGGTGATGCGCTTCGATGCGCTGCCCAGCGTGCTGCTGGCGGTGATGCTCACGATGGACAAGATCATCATCGGCGGGCCGCGCTTCGGCGCCCGCACGCTCGGCGCGATGCTGCTCACCTGCCTGGCCGCCAGCGCGGCGGGGGGATTCGCCTTCGAGCCGTTCACCAGCGAGCGGGTGGTCCTGGCCTGCCTGCCGTTCCTGGCGGTCTATCCGATGGCGATCGGTTTCGCCACCCACGCGATCTCGCGCCGGGCGCAGCAGCACAAGGACCTGCTGGAGAAGATGGCACGCTTCGATGCCGCCACCGGCCTGATGAATCGCCAGCAGTGGCTCTACGCAGTGGCGGTGGAGCTGAAGCGCTACCAGCGCGCGCGCCTGCCGGCGGTGCTGGTACTGATCGACATCGACCATTTCAAGCAGATCAACGACACCCGCGGACACACCGTCGGCGACAGCGTGGTGGAGGAGTTCGCGCGGTTGATGCGGGCCTGCCTGCGCGACATCGACACCGGCGGGCGCTACGGCGGCGACGAATTCGGCATCGTCATGCCGGATACCCAGTGGGAGGACGCGATCGTCGCGGCCGAGCACCTGCGCAGGCAGGTGGCCGCCTACGCGTTCACCCGCGATGGACTGCGCTGCACCGTCAGCATCGGCCTGGCCGAAATCAATCCGACGATGGCGACCGTGAGCGACTGGATCGACGCCGCCGATCGCGGGCTCTACCAGGCCAAGCGGCAGGGCCGCGACTGCATCGTGGTCGGTTGATCCTCAGCCTTCGTCCGGCCCGCACAACGTGGCGGCGACGGCATCCGGCTGTTTCATCCAGGCGAAATGATCCGCGCGTGCGCCGAGCGTGCGCGCGTCGAGCCGGGTGACGTGCTTGCGCGCGCGCGGGAACTTCGCGATCAGTCCGGCCAGCGACGCGGGCGGCGCCAGCCAGTCGTGCGCGAACAGCACGCCGCGGATCGCGGGGGAAGCACCGGCCATGCCCGCTTCCAGATCCGCCGCCAGCCCGGCGGCGGCATAGCGGCCACTCAGGCCCACGCCGGCCCAGTCGCCGATCAGCCCGCGCGCTTCCTCGCCGCCGAACCCCAGCCGACGTCCGGGAAACGTGCCGCGGCGGCGCGAAATCCAGATCGCGAACTGGTAGAACCACGGCAACAACCAGCCGCGTGGCGGCGCGAAGGTCTTCCAGTACGGCGTGCCGCTGGCGACCAGCCACAGGCGTTCGAACGCCCCGGCGTGCAGGCCGAGATAGCAGGCCGCCAATTGTCCGCCCAGGCTGTGCCCGCCGATGATCGGCAGGCTGCCCGCCTGCGCGCGGAGGGCGGCATGGCTGGCCGGCAGATCCTGCACCAGCAATTCGCGGTATCCCCAGTCCTGGTGCCGACCCGGGCGCAGGCTGCTGCCGCCGTTGCCACGCCATTCGTGCAGATAGACCGCGACGCCGCGGGCGGCCAGCGCATCGGCGAACGGCAGGTAGTGGCGCGCGGCCACGCCGAGCGCCGGCAACCACAGCAGTTGCGCCCGGGCGTGCTCGGGCACCCGCGCGGCCAGTTGCCAGGCATGGCCGTCCGGGCTTTGCACCGGCAGTTCGAGGGCGCGGATGTTCATCGTTCGGGCGAAGCCCCGAAGTGATCCAGGACGACGATGGCGCTGTGGCCCGGCCGGTATCCCTGTTTGAGCGCCGCGTGCACGTAGTCGGATGCGGCGAAGCAGGCGTCGCGCATCGGCATCCCGCGGCAGAGATTCGCCGCGATCGCCGAGGCCAGGGTGCAGCCGGTGCCGTGTGCTTCCAGCGACAGGCGCGGATGGGAAATGCCGTGCACGCCGTCGGCGTCGGCGTACAGATCGGTGACGTCGCCGGTGCCGGGCAGGTGTCCGCCCTTCAGGAAGACCGCCCGCGCGCCGAGTCCCAGCAACGCGAGCGCGGCCGCACGCATGTCGTCCTCGTTTCCGATGCGCCGGCCGAGCAGCAGTTCGGCTTCCGGCAGGTTGGGCGTGACCACGCTGGCGATCGGCAGCAACTGCGCGCGCAGCGCTTTCAGGGCGCTGTCTTCCAGCAACTTGGCGCCGCTGGTGGCGACCATCACCGGATCCACCACCACGAAGGCCGGCGCATGTGCGCGCAAGCTGTCCGCCACCGCGTCGATCACGCCGGCGGTCGCGAGCATGCCCAGCTTGGCCACGCGCACGTCGAAGTCCTCGAAGCAGGCATCCAGTTGCGCGCGCAGGAATTCCACCGGTGGCACGTTCACCGCGGTCACGCCGCGGGTGTGCTGCGCGGTGAGGGCGGCGATGGCGGACAGGCCATGCACCCGGTGGGCGGCGAAGGTCTTGAGATCGGCCTGGATGCCGGCGCCGCCGCCGGAATCGGAACCGGCGATGGTCAGGGCGGAGACCACGGGAACATGCGTCATGGTCGATATTGTGCCATCCCGCCCGCGCGCGGCGGCCGATCAGCGTGGTGCGCGATGCACGGTCCAGTGCCGGTAAACCACGTAGCCGAGCCCGGTCATGCCGGTCAGCAGGGCCGGCGCGAACAGGGCGTCGTAACTCCAGCGCCGGAACAGCCAGGCGCCGATCACGCCGCCCGCCAGGAAGCCGCCGATGATCAGTCCGCTCAAGGTCAGCCGGCGCATCGGCAACGGGCGGCCGCGCAGCAGATGGCCCAGGCCGATACCCAAGTCGGTGAACATGCCGCTCAGATGGGTGGTACGGACCAGCGCGCCGCTGTAGGTGGTCACCATCGCGTTCTGCAATCCGCAGGCGGTGGCGGCCAGCAGTCCGCCCCAGATCTGCTCCTGTTGGAACAGCGGCACCGAGGCGGCCAGCAGCAACGCCTCCACGGTCAGCACCACGCCGTAGCGGCGGCCGAGTTGCAGGGTCTGGTCCTGGATGATCAGACCGCTCAGGGTCGCACCGAGGCAGAAAGCGATCAGTACGCCCCAAAGGTGCGCGATGGAGCGGCCATCGCCGGCGGCCAGCGCCGCGCCGAGCAGGCTGGTGGTGCCGGTGAGGTGGCTGATGGCCTGGTGTTCGAACCCCAGGAACCCGATGACGTTGACCATGCCGGCCACGCAGGCCAGCGCTATCGCGCCGATCCAGACCCAGCGCGGAAGTTGCATGCCCATGAGCAGGACGGATCCGCCGAACCAGCGATCAAGTCTATGCGATCGGGCGCGGGTCCGCCGCGGCAGGCGGAAGTGGCGACGCCGGCTTGTCCGGCGCCGCCATCGGCATCGCGCGTCCTACAGCACTTCCGAAGCGTAGTCCGCCAGTCGCGAACGTTCGCCGCGGCGCAGGGTGATGTGCGCGCTGTGCGCCCAGACCTTGAAGCGATCCACCGCGTAGGTGAGGCCGGACGTGGTCTCGGTGAGATAGGGCGTATCGATCTGCTCGACGTTGCCCAGGCAGACGATCTTGGTGCCCGGGCCGGCGCGGGTGATCAGGGTCTTCATCTGCTTCGGCGTCAGGTTCTGCGCTTCGTCCAGGATCAGGTAGCGGCTCAGGAAGGTGCGCCCGCGCATGAAGTTCATCGAACGGATCTTGATCCGGCTCGCCAGCAGATCGTTGGTCGCCGCGCGGCCCCAGGCGCCGCCTTCCTGGTTGTGGGTCAGCACCTCCAGGTTGTCGGTCAGCGCGCCCATCCACGGCGTCATCTTTTCTTCCTCGGTGCCGGGCAGGAAGCCGATGTCCTCGCCGACGCTGACGGTCGCGCGGGTCATGATGATCTCGCGGTAACGCTGCTGGTCCATCGTCTGCGCCAGGCCCGCGGCCAGCGCCAGCAGGGTCTTGCCGGTGCCGGCCGTGCCGAGCAGGGTGACGAAATCGATCTCTGGATCCATCAACGCATTGAGCGCGAAGTTCTGCTCGCGGTTGCGCGCGGTGATGCCCCAGACCGCGTGCTGGCCGTGGCGGAAATCATCCACGATGGTGAGCGTCGCCTTGCGGTCCGCACCGACCTTGACCACGCGCAGTTCGACCTCGTCCTCGCCGGGCAGGTACAGGTACTGGTTGGGATACCAGTCCTCGTCATTGGCCAGGGTGATCTCGTAACTGGTGCGGCCCTTGTCGCTCCAGCTGCGCAGATCGGCGTTGTGCTTGTGCCAGAAATCCTCGCCCAGTTCGGTCGCGCCGGTGTACAGCAGGCTGAAGTCGTCGAGCGCGCGATCGTTCTCGTAGTCCTCCGCGGTCAGTCCGCTGATCGAGGCCTTGATGCGCAGGTTGATGTCCTTGGATACCAGGATCACCGGGACTTCCGGATGCTCCTCGCGCAGTTCCAGCACCGACGCCAGGATCTTGTTGTCCGGCGCGACGGTGCCGAAGGTGCGCCCCGGGTCCGCCGGCTTGACCTGGAAGTACAGCTTGCCGATCTGCCCGCGCGACTTCAGCTGCAGGCCCTGCGGATGGGTCAGGGTGATGCCGGCCTGGATGTGATCGGCGCCGGCACCCACGATCAGTTCGTTGAGGAAGCGGCTGACCTGGCGGGCGTTGCGGCTGACTTCGGAAGTGCCTTTCTTGGCGTTGTCCAGTTCCTCGATCACCTGCATCGGCAGGAACACGTCGTGCTCTTCGAACTTGAACAGCGCCGTGGGGTCGTGCATCAGCACGTTGGTGTCCAGCACATAGATGCGCTTGCTTCGGGTCATTCAGGCAGCCTCGCGGAGGATGGTATGTGTGAACACGCGTCGCGGAGAGCGCACAGCAGCGAACCACCACGCCCGCCGCGACACGGGATGGTGGAGAAGGTGGAAATCGCTTCGATCACCGGGTTTGGAGCGCCTTCAATGCGTCCAGCACGGCCTGGGCGTGGCCGGGAACCTTGACGCCGCGCCACTCCTGGGCGAGGCGGCCGTCAGGGGAGATCAAGAAGGTGCTGCGGACCACGCCCAGCACCTTGCGCCCGTACATGTTCTTCTCGTGGATCACGTCGAACGCCCGGCACAGGCTCTCGTCCGCATCGCTGACCAGCGGGAACCTGAAACCCTGCCTGGCGCAGAAATTGTCGTGCGACTTCACCGAATCGCGCGACACGCCCAGCACGGTGGCGTTCGATTTCTTGAACTTCGGCAGCAGCGCGTTGAAGTCCAGGCCTTCGGTGGTGCAGCCGGGCGTGCTGTCCTTCGGATAGAAGTACAGGACCAGCCATTGGCCGGCGTAATCGGCGAGGGTGGCGTGTTCGCCGCCGGACAGCGCCAGCGGCAGCTTGAGGGTTGCCTTGGGCAGGGCCTTGCCGGTGCTGATCGCCGTCATCGTCAGAACTTCATCGGATCCATGATCGCGTCCAGGTTCAGATGGTCGCAGAATTCGAGGAAATCGTCGCGCAGCGCGGCGATGTGCATGTTGGCCGGCACCCCGATGGTCACCTGTGCGGAAAACATCTCCGCGCCGGTCTGCATGGCGCGGTAGCGCGTGCTCTGCAGGTTCTCGATGGTGATGCCCTGGCGGTCGAAGAAGTCGGCCAGCTGGAACAGGATGCCCGGCTTGTCGGCCGCCACCACTTCCACGATGTAGGGCAGCAGGTTGGACTGCACGACCTTGGGACCGGTGCGGTACCAGACCAGCTTCAGACCTTCCTCGCGCTCAAGCCGGGTCATCATCGCCTCCAGCTTGGCGACCGAGTCCCAGGATCCGGTCGCCAGCGCGGTCACCGACACGTCCCGGCCCACGGTGGACAGGCGGGCATCGACCAGGTTGCAGCCGCTGTCCGCGATCCGGCGCGTCACCGCCAACAGCGGGGACTCCGGATGCGTCGTATAGGCGTTGATCAGGAGGTGGTTTTCGTTCGGCGAAGGCCGGGGCGTGGGATCGGTCAAAGCGGCTTCCGGCAAGGCGGCGAGTCTGAATGGCACCCCGGGCAGGGGCCCGGCACGGGATCCAGCATACTTGCCCGCGCTTTCACGCCGCAAGTAACATCGCAGGGTGCGCGGCCGCCGCGCAGCCCCCTGTTCAACAAGACGTCCAAGAAGGCTCACGCTTGTCTCTTTCCGGCAGCATCACCGCACTGGCCACGCCGTTCACGGCCGCTGGCGACCTCGACCTCGACGCCTGGCGCCGGCTGCTCAAACAGCAGATCGACGGCGGCACGCAGGGCGTGGTCGTCGCCGGCTCGACCGGCGAGGCGGCGGCGCTGTCGGACGAGGAGTACGAGCGGTTGCTGCGGATCGCGGTGGAGATCCTCGGCGGGCGCATTCCGGTGCTGGCCGGCACCGGCCAGATGAACACCGCCAGGACCATCGACCAGACCCGCCGCGCGCAGGCCGCCGGCGCCGAGTACGCGCTGGTGGTCACCCCGCCTTACGTGCGACCGACCCAGGCCGGCCTTATCGCGCATTACCGCGCGGTGGCCGAGCAGGGCGGCCTGCCGGTGGTCCTGTACAACGTGCCCGGCCGCACCGGTTGCGACATGCTGCCGGAAACGGTCGCCCAGCTCGCCCCGCATCCGCATATCGTCGGCATCAAGGAAGCCCGCTCCGAACCGGAGCGGATGAGCGCCTTGCTGGCGTTGCGCACGGAAGGCTTCGTGGTTCTCAGCGGCGACGATTCCACCGCCGGGCGCGCGATGCTCGCCGGCGCCGACGGACTCATTTCGGTCGGTTCCAATGCCCTGCCGCGGACCTTCCGCCGGTTGTGCGACCGCGCCCGCGCGGGCGACGCCGCGGCGGTCGCCGCGCTGGATGCGGAACTGGGCGAAATCCATGGCTTCCTCGGCGTGGAATCCAATCCCATTCCGGTCAAGGCGCTGCTGCAGCGCCAGGGCATTGGCGCAGGACTGCGGCTGCCGTTGCTGCCGCTGTCCGCCGCTCACCAGGACACCGCGGATCGGCTGGCCGGACTGGCCCGCCGGCTCGAAGAACAATCCAGCCGCGAAACGATCGCGGCCTGAACCCAGGAGAACACCATGCGTTTTTCGCCTTCGCTCATGCGTCCGCTCGCCCTCGCGCTGTTGGCCGTTTCCGTGGCCGGCGGCCTGTCGGGCTGCAAGTGGTTCAGCAAGAAGGGCGCCAAGGGCGACTATGCGCTGAGCCCGGAAATGCGCCCGCTGGAAGTGCCGCCGGATCTCAACCTGCCCAGCACCGCGGGCGCGATGACCCTGCCCAATACCGCCTCGCAGGTGCAGTCGCAGGGCCAGGGCAGCACCCCGGCCGCCGCTTCCAACACCGGCTTCAATACCACCGGCAGCCGCGATGAAGCGTTCGCCAAAGTCGGCGACGCGCTGGGCGGCATCGAAGGCGTGACCATCGCCAGTCGCGCGCAGTTGCTGGGTACCTACGACGTGAACTACGAAGGCAGCAACTTCCTGGTGCGCGTGGTCGGCGTGCAGAACGGCGCCTACGTGTCCGCGGTGGATCCGCGCGGCCTGCCGGCGCAGGGCGAGGCGGCCACCAAGCTGATCGCGGCGCTGAAGGCCAAGCTCGGCAACTGAGCCGCCAGCCACGGCAATGAAAAAGGCGCCTCCCCGGCGCCTTTTTCCTGCGTCCCGCGCACGCTTTTGGAATGTCCGGAAAGCAGCGCGGCGGGAAGGGCGCGCTGCGCGAAGGGAATTCAAGCGGGCGGGAGCAGCCGGGCACCGCGGAAAGCGTGGTGACGATTGCGTGCCACCCCGCAGGGAAATCCGCGGATCAGCGTTCCAGCAGCGGCAGCTTGCCGGGCTTGCCTTCCCACTCCTTGGCATCGGGAAGCGGATCCTTGCGGGTGGTGATCACCGGCCAGGCCTTTGCCAGTTCCGCATTCAACTGCACGTAGTTTTCCTGCCCGGCCGGCACGTCGTCTTCCGGATAGATCGCGTTGATCGGGCATTCCGGCTCGCACAGGGTGCAGTCGATGCACTCATCGGGGTCGATCACCAGGAAGTTCGGGCCTTCGTGGAAGCAATCCACCGGGCAGACTTCCACGCAATCGGTGTATTTGCATTTGATGCAATTCTCGGTGACGACGAAGGGCATTGGCAGCGCATCGAAAACGGAAACCCGACAAGTTTAATGCAACGGGCACAAGGGGATGACATGGATTGCCGTCCGCGCAGCGGTGCCGGGTCGGGAATGTGCCTGCGGGCAGCACTCGCGATGCAGGCCCGGACTTCTTCCATACCGGGCGGCGCGGGATGCGTTCGTTGCAGTAATTGGCTTGAAATGCATTTTGGGATTTCCGTTGTCCTGTATTTGGAACAACCCATTGGCTTGGCATCTGTTTATCCTGAGCTGGCGGAACCGCATCCTTTCGCCAACGTTTTCCGTGGAGGTTCCCGATGATCACCTTGCGTCCGGCCGCCGAGCGCGGCCACGCCAATCATGGCTGGCTGGATTCCTGGCACAGCTTTTCCTTTGCCGGTTACTACGACGACAACCACGTGCACTGGGGCCCGCTGCGGGTCATCAACGAGGATCGCGTGGAGGCCGGGCGCGGCTTCGGGCAGCACGGCCACCGCGACATGGAAATCATCAGCTACGTGCTGGAAGGCGCGCTGGGCCACAAGGACTCGATGGGCAATGCGTCCAGCATCGTGCCCGGCGACGTGCAGCGAATGAGCGCCGGCACCGGCGTGCAGCATTCCGAGTTCAACTACAGCGAATCCGGCACCACTCATTTCCTGCAGATCTGGATCATTCCGGACCGGCAGGGCGTGACGCCGTCCTACGAACAGAAGGCGTTCTCCGCCGAGGAAAAGCAGGGCCACCTGCGTCTGATCGCCAGCCCGGACAGCGCCGACGGTTCGGTGGCCATCCACCAGGATGTGCGTATCTACGCCGGCCTGTTCGACGGTGATGAAAAGGCCGAACTGCGGCTGGCCGAGGGGCGCCTGGGCTATGTGCACGTCGCCCGCGGCGAGGTGACCGTCAACGGCCACGCGCTGGCGGCGGGCGATGCCCTTCTGTATGAAGGCGAACCGCTAATCACCGTGGGTGGCGGGCGCAGCGCGGAAGTGCTGGTGTTCGACCTGCCCAGGATCTGAGCGGGAAAGTCCCGGGCGATGCCGCCGCCCGGGACCGCCGGGAACATGGGGTGGGATAATGCCGGGCGATCGTTTCCGTCCGGACATTCCCGCTCCATGTCGCATCGTCACTGGGTGGCCGCGTCCATCCGCCGAATCGAAGCCGATTTCAACCGTTCGGCCGACACCCACCTGATTCCGCTGTCGCTGCCGGGGTATCCCGGCATCGATTTCTATTTCAAGGACGAGTCCAGCCATCCGACCGGCAGCCTGAAGCACCGGCTGGCACGCTCGTTGTTCCTGTATGCGCTGGCCAACGGTTGGTTGCGCGAGGGCGCACCGGTGATCGAGGCGTCCAGCGGGTCCACCGCGGTGTCGGAGGCCTATTTCGCCCGCCTGCTCGGCGTGCCGTTCATCGCGGTGATGCCGGCCAGTACGTCGCCGGAAAAGATCGCCGCCATCGAATTCCAGGGCGGGCGCTGCCACCTGGTCGAGCGTGCCTGCGATCTGGACGAGGCGTCGCGCCAGCTCGCGCGCGAAACCGGCGGACATTTCATGGATCAGTTCACCTATGCCGAGCGCGCGACCGACTGGCGCGCCAACAACAACATCGCCGAATCGATCTTCAAGCAGATGGCGGCCGAACCGCATCCGGTACCGGCGTGGATCGTCTGCAGTCCCGGCACCGGCGGCACCGCCGCCACCCTGGGCCGCTATGTGCGTTACCGCCAGCACGCCACCGACATCCTGTGCGCGGATCCGGAAGTCTCGATGTTCTTCGACGGCTACCGTGAAGCGCTTGCCGGTCGTCCGTGGCGAGATCTGTCCAGCAGCGGCGGTTCGCGCATCGAAGGCATCGGCCGGCCGCGCGTGGAGGCCAGCTTCCTGCCCAGTTGCGTGGACGCGATGATCAAGGTGCCGGACGCCCTGTCGCTGGCGGCGATGCGCGAGGTCGGCGCGCGGCTGGGACGGCGCGTCGGCGGTTCCACCGGCACCAACTTCGTGGGCGTGCTGTGGGCGGCGCAGCGGATGAAGCAGGCCGGCCGCGCCGGTTCGATCGTGACCATCCTGTGCGACGCCGGCGAACGCTATGCGCACAGTTATTACGATCCCGCCTGGTACGCGGACAGCGGCATCGACGTCGCAGCCAGCGATGCCGCGATTGCCGCCGCGTCCGCCGGCCAGCCCCTGCCCGATCTGGCGTGGGCGGCGCAGGCGGCGCGCTGATGCTTGCATCCCGGCCCGGCGCCTCCATCTTGGATGGGCATTTCCGCGCCCGCCGTGGCGATCCTCCTGGAGTTCCGACGTGACCCTTCCGCTGCTCGATTTTTCCGGCCCGCCGCGCTTCGACGCGATCCGTCCCGATCAGATCACGCCCGCCATCGATCAGTTGCTGGCCGAGGCGGAGGCGGCGGTGAAGCATGCCGAAACGGTGGCGCCGGTCACCTGGGACAACTTCGTCGTGCCGCTCGACGATGCGACCGAGCGGCTGTACCGGGCCTGGGGCCAGGTCACCCACCTGCAGGCGGTGGTCAATACGCCGGAACTGCGCGAGGCCTACAACGCCAACCTGCCCAAGGTCACCCGTTTCGGCAGTGCGATGGGGCAGAACCTGGCGCTGTACGCCCAGTACAAGGCGCTGGCGCAGTCGCCCGAAGCGGCCGGTTACGACGATGCGCGACGCAAGGTGCTGGAAAACGCGCTGCGTGACTTCCGCCTCGGCGGCGCCGAACTGGACGAGGCCGGCAAGGCCCGCTTCACCGCCATCCGCGAAGAACTGTCGGCACTGTCGGCCAGATTCTCCAACAACGTACTCGACGCCACCGATGCATGGTCGTTGTACGTCGAGGACGAATCGCGGCTGGCGGGACTGCCTGCCGACGTGCTCGCCACCGCCCGCGCGCAGGCCGAAAAGGACGGGCGCAGCGGCTGGAAGCTGACGCTGCAGATGCCGTGCTACCTGCCGGTGCAGACCTACGCCGACGACCGTGATCTGCGCGAACAGCTCTATCGCGCCAGCGCGGTGCGCGCCTCCGAACTGGGCGGGGATGCCGGCCTGGACAACAGCCCGCTGATCGAGCGCATCCTCGCCCTGCGCGCCGAACTGGCCGCGCTGCTGGGATTCGCCAGCTATGCCGACTATTCCGTTGCCACCAAGATGGCCGGCAGCCCGCAGGCCGTGCTGGCCTTCCTGCGCGATCTGGGCGCCCGCGCGCTGCCGCATGCGCGCCGGGATCGCGCGGAGCTGGAGGCCTTCGCGCGCGACGAACTCGGCCTGGCGACGCTTGAAGCCTGGGACCTGGCGTGGGCGAGCGAAAAACTCAAGCAGGCGCGCTACAGCTACTCGGGACAGGAGGTGAAGCAATACTTCACCGAGCCGAAAGTGCTGGCGGGACTGTTCGATCTGATCCACGCGCTGTACGGGCTCCGGGTTGAGCCGGACCAGGCACCGGTCTGGCATCCGGACGTGCGCTTCTACCGCCTCAGCGACGGCGAAGGCCGCCTGGTCGGCCAGTTCTATCTCGATCTCTACGCGCGCGAAGGCAAGCGTGGCGGTGCCTGGATGGACGACGGCCGCAACCGCCGCGAGCGCGGCGCGGGGCAGGGCACGCAAACGCCGCTGGTGTACCTGGTCTGCAATTTCGGCCGCGGTACGGATGGCAAGCCGGCCACCTTCAGTCACAACGAAGTCACCACCCTGTTCCATGAAATGGGCCATGGCCTGCACCAGTTGCTGACCCAGGTCGGCGAACTCGCGGTGGCGGGCATCAATGGCGTGGAATGGGATGCGGTGGAGCTGCCCAGCCAGTTCATGGAGAATTTCTGCTGGGAGTGGACGCGCGTGCAGGCGATGACCGCGCACGTGGATACCGGCGCGCCGCTGCCGCAGGACCTGTTCGAGCGGATGCTGGCGGCGAAGAATTTCCAGAGCGGCATGGCGACCGTGCGGCAGCTGGAATTCGGCCTGTTCGACATGCTCCTGCACGCCGGCGGCTTCGATCCGGCCGGTGAGGGCGTGCTCGCGCTGCTGGAGCGCGTGCGCGACGAAATCGCGGTGAACCGGCCGCCGTCCTGGAACCGCTTCCCCCACCAGTTCAGCCACATCTTCGCCGGCGGTTATGCAGCCGGTTACTACAGCTACAAGTGGGCCGAAGTGTTGAGCGCCGACGCCTACGCCGCGTTCGAGGAAGCGCCGGCGCAACTGGCCGAGACCGGCGCGCGTTTCCGCCGCGAAGTGCTGGCGCGCGGAGGCAGCCGCGGGGCGGCGGAGAATTTCAGGGCCTTCCGCGGGCGCGAGCCACGCATCGACGCGCTGCTGCGCCACAGCGGCATGGCGTGAGCGGAAAAAAGAAGCGGGGAAGGAGGGACGCCGGCGGAAGCGCCGGCTCCGGCGGTACGGACAACAACGCCGGGTCCGTACGCTGCCCAGCCGGTCTGGCGCTCCCTAGGGGACTCGAACCCCTGTTTTAGCCTTGAGAGGGCCACGTCCTAACCACTAGACGAAGGGAGCGTTTGGGTGATGCCGGCGAAGCGCATTAGTATATGCGGCTGACCCGGCCTTCGGCAATCGCCCGCCCCCGGCACGAGACCCCCTGACGGAACCGCCACCATTACCCCGAACATCGCCCTGCGCATCATTCCCCGCGACCAGCACCCGATCTCGCGCAAGGACATCAGTCCCAACGCACTGCGCGTGCTGTACCGGCTGCGCGACGCGGGCTTCGCCGGCTACCTGGTCGGCGGCGCCGTGCGCGATCTGCTGGTTGGCGGTCACCCCAAGGATTTCGACGTCGCCACCGACGCCACCCCGGAGCAGGTCAAGCAACTGTTCCGCAACTGTCGGCTGATCGGACGCCGGTTCCGCCTGGCCCACGTGGTGTTCGGCAGCGAGATCATCGAGGTCGCCACCTTCCGCGCCAACAGCGACGACGGCAGCGGCGACCGCGAAATGGAGAACGGCCGGCTGGTCCGCGACAACGTCTACGGCACGGTCGAGGACGACGCGATCCGCCGCGACTTCACCGCCAACGCGCTGTATTACGCCATCGAGGATTTTTCGGTGCGCGACTACGTCGGCGGGTTCGAGGACGTGCAGGCCCGCATGCTCCGCCTGATCGGGGATCCGGAACAGCGCTACCGCGAGGATCCGGTGCGGATGCTGCGCGCGGTGCGGCTGGCGGCCAAGCTCGGCTTCTCGATCGAACCGGCCACCGCCGAACCGATCGCGCGCCTGGCGCCGCTGCTGTCCGACGCGGCGCCCGCGCGGCTGTTCGAGGAAATCCTCAAGTTGTTCCTGTCCGGCCATGCGGTCGCCAGTTTCGAGGGCCTGGAGCGCTTCGGCCTGCTCGCGGTGCTGCTGCCGGAAACCGCGGCCGCCCTGGCCTCCAACCGCAGCGGTGCGCTGCGCCGCATGTTGATCGAAGGCCTGGCCGGCACCGATCGTCGCGTGGCCAACGACGAGCCGGTGTCGCCGGCATTCCTGTTCGCATTGCTGTTGTGGCCGGCGTACTGCCGCGCGCTGATGGCGCTGCAGGCGCAGGGCGTGCACGCGGAGGAAGCGCAGCGCCGCGCCGCCGACCGGGTCACGCTGCACCAGCTCAATACCGTCGCGCTGCCGCGCCGCTTCTCGCTGCCGATGCAGGAAATCTGGCTGCTGCAGTCGCGCTTCGGCAACCGCCAGCGCAAGCGCGTCATGCGACTGCTGACCCATCCGCGTTTCCGCGCCGCCTTCGATTTCCTGGTGCTGCGGCTGTCCGCGTCCAGCGAACATGCCGAGGACGTGGCGTTCTGGCGCGACGCCCAGGCGCAATCGCCCGAGGCACTGGCCCATTCGCTCGTTTCCGCGGCCAGCGGCGCCGACGAGGACGGCGCGCCAGCGGGCCGCCGTCGTCGCCGTCGCCGTCGCCGCAGCAGTGCCGCTTCGCCGGAATGAATCCTTCCACCACGGCCTTCGTTGGCCTGGGCGCGAACCTGGGCGATGCCGAGGCCAGCGTGCGGGCCGCCGCGGCACGGCTGGCGCGATTGCCGGAAACCGGAGTCCTCGCGCTCTCCCGGCTTTACCGCACGCCGGCCTGGGGACTGGAAGCGCAGCCGGACTTCGTCAACGCCGTGGCCATGCTCCGTACCGGACTGGAACCGCTTGCATTGCTGGAGCATCTGCTCGCGGTGGAGCGCGACTTCGGCCGCGACCGCACGCGCGAACAGCGTTGGGGACCGCGCCGGCTGGATCTGGATCTGCTGCTGTTCGGGGATCGGGTGATCGACGTGCCCGGCCTGCAACTGCCGCATCCGCGCCTGCACGAACGTGCTTTCGCGCTGGTGCCCTTGCTGGAATTGGCGCCGGATGCCTGGATTCCGGGCCGGGGCCCCGCGCGGGACGCAGCGTCCGGCCTGGACAGGTCGAACATCCTGCCGTTATGAGCGGATAATGCATCCCCATGAGCACCCACGCCGATAGCAAGCCCTGGACCGTTCCCGCCCTGGCCGACGCCAAGCGGGACGGACGCAAGCTGGTCATGCTGACCGCCTACGACGCCGGTTTCGCCCGGGTCTTCGACGCCAACGGCGCCGATCTGATCCTGGTCGGCGACTCGCTGGGCATGGTGGTGCAGGGCCACGATTCGACCCTGCCGGTCAACACCGCCGACGTCGCCTACCACACCGCCGCCGTCGCCCGCGGCCTGAATCGCGCGCTGCTGGTCAGCGATCTGCCGTTCCAGTCCGACGCCACGCCCGAGCGCGCGCTGGACGCGGCGATCACCCTGCTGCAGGCGGGCGCGGAGATGGTCAAGCTGGAAGGCGCCGGCCACAAGCTGGATGTCATCCGCTTCCTGGTCGAACGCGACATTCCGGTCTGCGCGCACTTGGGCCTGACCCCGCAGTCGGTGCTCAAGTTCGGTGGTTACAAGGTGCAGGGGCGCGACGAGGCCGCGGCTGCGCGCCTGCGCGCCGATGCCCGCGCGGTGGCCGAAGCCGGCGCGGCGCTGCTGGTGCTGGAGTGCGTGCCGTCGCCGCTGGCCGCCGCCATCACCGCGGACATCGCGATCCCCACCATCGGCATCGGCGCCGGCCCCGGCTGCGACGGCCAGGTGCTGGTGCTGCACGACTTCCTCGGCCTCGACACCGGCCACCGCCGGCCGAAGTTCGTCAAGGATTTCCTCGCCGAGGGCGGTTCGATCGCCGGCGCGGTCCGGGCCTATGCCAGCGCCGTGCGCGACGGCAGTTTTCCCGACGCCAGCCATTCCTACTGAACCACGCCCCCGGCGCGGCGCCTCGGCGCATTTCCTGCGGACACCCACATGCTAGAAACCATCACCGAACTGCACGATCTGCGCGCACGCGTCAGGCAATGGAAACGCGAGGGCCTGAAAGTCGCGCTGGTGCCGACGATGGGCAACCTGCATGCGGGCCACTATTCGCTGGTGATGCTGGCGCGGCAGTACGCCGACCGCGTGGTGTCCAGCGTGTTCGTCAATCCGACCCAGTTCGGCCCGAACGAGGACTTCACCCGCTACCCACGCACGCCGGAAGCGGACATGAGCGGTCTCGAAGGCGCCGGTTGCGATGTCCTGTGGCTGCCCACGGTGGAATCGATGTATCCGTTCGGCGTGGATCTGGCGGCGCGGGTGCACGTGCCCGGCGTCAGCAGCCTGCTGGAAGGCGCGCACCGTCCGGGCCATTTCGATGGCGTGTGCACGGTCGTCAGCCGCCTGTTCAACCAGGTGCAGCCGGATCTGGCGGCCTTCGGCAAGAAGGACTACCAGCAACTGGCGGTGATCCGGCAGATGGTGGCGGACCTGGCCTTCCCGATCGAACTGCTGGCCGGCAGCATCGTGCGCGAGAGCGACGGCCTGGCGATGAGTTCGCGCAACCAGTACCTGTCGGCAGACGAACGCCCGCGCGCCGCGGAGATCCGCCGGGTGCTCGCCGAGATGCGCGACGGCATCGTCGGCGGAACGCCGCGCGCCGAGGTCGAGCGTGCCGCCAGCCGCCGCCTGGCCGAGGTCGGTTTCGTGGTCGACTACACCACGGTGCGCCGCCCCGACCTGAGCGAGCCGGCAGACGGCGAGCCCGGCAGCCGGGTCGCGCTCATCGCCGCCCGCCTGGGCCGGACCCGGTTGATCGACAACCTGGAGTGGTGAGCGCGGCGCCAGCCGTCCGCTCCCGCGCGTTTTCCCTCGCCGCATGCACGGTGGCGGCCCTTGGCCGCTGCTAAACTCCCGTTTCCTCCGTGGTCCCTTCCGCCGCCATGCAACTCAGCCTGCTCAAGACCAAGATCCACCGCGCCACCGTCACCCACGCCGAACTGAACTATGAAGGCTCGATCGCCATCGACGGCCTGCTGCTGGATGCCAGCGGCATCCGCGAGTTCGAGCAGGTGCACATCTGGGACGTGACCAACGGCGCGCGCTTCTCCACCTACGCCATCCGCGCCGACGAAGGCAGCGGCATCATCTCGCTCAACGGCGGCGCCGCGCGCCACGTGCAGATCGGGGATCTGATCATCATCGCCGCGTTCGCCGGCATGAGCGAGGAGGAGGCCGAGCGCTTCCAGCCCAAGCTGATCTACGTCGATGGCAGCAACAGGATCACCCACACCAACCACAGCATCCCCAAGCAGGCCGCATGAGCCAGACACCGGGTTTCGACGCATTGCAGTCCCACGCCGCGCGCCTGCGCGGGCAGTCCCTGCCGGCGCTGCTGGCGCAGGATCCGGCGCGTGCCACCGACTTCGCACTGCGCCACGGCCCGCTGTATTTCAATTTCGCCCGCCAGGGCTATGACCGCGACGCGCTGTCGGCGCTGATCGCGCTGGGCGAGTCGCGGGATCTGAAGGGCGCGTACCGGTGCCTGTTCGACGGCGAGAAGGTCAACGTCACCGAAGGCCGTGCCGCGCTGCACACCGCATTGCGCGGCAACCATTCCGGCGCCGCCGTCGCGCGCGAAGCCTTCGCCACCGCGAGCGCGGTGCGCGGACGCATGGCCGCGCTGATCGCGGATCTGGAAGCCAGCGACGTGACCGATATCGTCAGCGTCGGCATCGGCGGTTCCGATCTGGGTCCGCGGCTGGTCGCCGACGCATTGCGCGGGCCGCTGCCGGGCCGCTTCAGGGTGCATTTCCTTTCCAACGTCGATGGCGCCGCCGCCCAGCGCGTGCTGGCGCCGCTGGATCCGCGCAGGACCGCGGCCATCCTGATCTCCAAGACCTTCGGCACCCAGGAAACCCTGCTCAATGGCGGCATCCTGCGGGACTGGCTGGGCGGCAGTGATCGCCTGTACGCCGTCAGCGCCAATCCCGAGCGCGCCGCCGCGGCGTTCGCCATCGATGCGGTGCGGGTGCTGCCGATGTGGGACTGGGTCGGCGGCCGCTATTCGCTGTGGTCGGCGGTCGGCCTGCCGATCGCGCTGGCGATCGGATTCGATCGCTTCGAGGCGCTGCTGGCCGGTGCCTCGGACTTCGATGCCCATGTGCTGGATACCGCACTCGCCGACAACATCGCCGTGCGCCACGCGCTGACCGCGATCTGGAACCGCAACGTGCTCGGCCACGCCGCGCACGGCGTCATGACCTACGACCAGCGCCTGGCGCTGCTGCCGGCCTATCTGCAGCAACTGGTGATGGAAAGCCTGGGCAAGTCGGTGAAGCTGGACGGCAGTCCGGTCGGCGTGGATACCGTGCCGGTATGGTGGGGCGGTGCCGGCACCGACGTACAGCACAGCTTCTTCCAGGCGCTGCACCAGGGCACCGGCATCGTGCCGCTGGATTTCGTCGGCACCATCCGCAACGACGATCCGTACGCGGAGAATCACCTGGCGCTGATGTCCAACCTGCTGGCGCAGACCGAGGCGCTGGCGAACGGGCAGGGCAGCGAGGATCCGCATCGCGCGTACGCCGGTAGCCGGCCCAGCACGCTGATCCTGCTGGACGCGCTGACACCGCAGACCCTGGGCGGCCTGATCGCCATGTACGAACACAGTGTCTACGCGCAGTCGGTGCTGTGGGGCATCAATGCCTTCGATCAGTTCGGCGTCGAACTCGGCAAGCAATTGGCCAATGGCCTGCTGCCGGCGCTCAAGGGGCAGGCCGAAGCCGCCGATCCGGTGACCCGCGTCCTGCTGGAAGAACTGCGCCGGCGCGGCTGATCCTGCCGCATTGCACGTGCCGGCGCGGACTCACGATTGTCCGTGCCGGCGCAGCGCCCACGCCACGTGTTCGCGCACCAGCGGTGATGGATCCCCGCAGCGCGACGCCAGCGCCGCGAGTACTTCGGGCGTGGTCGGCGCGTTGCCCAGCGCCACCGCGATGTTGCGCAACCAGCGCTCGTGGCCGCTGCGTCGGATCGCGGAGCCTTCGGTGCGGCGCAGGAACTCGGCTTCGTCCCAGCCGAACAACTGCGGCAGGGTCGCGGTGTCCAGATCGTTGCGGGCGCGGAAATCGGGCTCGTCGTGGCGCTTGGCGAACTTGTTCCAGGGGCAGACCAATTGGCAGTCGTCGCAGCCGAAGATGCGGTTGCCCATCGGCGCGCGCAGATCCTCGGGAATCGCGCCTTCGTGCTCGATGGTGAGATAGGAAATGCAGCGCCGCGCATCCAGCCGGTAGGGCGCGGTGATCGCCTGCGTCGGACACACCTCGATGCAGCGCGTGCAGGTGCCGCAATGCGCGCTGGCGGGCGCATCGACGGGAAGCGGCAGGTCGACGTAGATTTCGCCCAGGAAGAACCACGAACCGCCTTCCCGATCGATCAGGCAGGTGTGCTTGCCGATCCAGCCGAGCCCGGCGTTGCGCGCGAGCGCGCGTTCCAGCACCGGCGCCGAATCGACGAACACGCGATGGCCGAACGGCCCGAACTCGTCCTGCAGCCGCTCGGCCAGCTTCTGCAGGCGGTTGCGCATCAGCTTGTGATAGTCGCGTCCCAGCGCATAGCGCGCCACGTAGGCGCGTTCGCCGTCGGCGAGCGTGCGCCACGCCTCCCCGCTGTCGTCGCGCCCGTAATCCAGACCCACCGAAATCACCCGCAGGGTTCCGGGCAGCAACTCCTGCGGCCGGCTGCGTTTGTCGCCGTGCCGCGCCATCCAGTCCATCGTTCCGTAAAGGCCCTGCGCCAGCCAGTCACGCAGATGCTCCTCGTCCGGCCCCAACTCGATGCCGGCGATTCCGCAGCGCTGGAAGCCGAATTCGCGCGCCAGGCCACGTACCCGCGCGGCGAGCGCGGCGGGATCGGGCGGGATGGCGGGAGCGCTGGAAGACATGCGGCAAGTATAGAATCGACCGCATGTCCGGCAGCTTTCCCCTGTACGACACCCGCGCCGCGCGCGAACTGGACGCGCGTGCCAGCGCGCTGCTGGGTGGCGACTCCCATGCCCTGATGCTGAGGGCGGGACAGGCCGCCTGGCGGCATCTGCGGGAACACTGGCCGCACGCGCAGCGGATCGTGGTGGTGTGCGGGCCCGGCAACAACGGCGGGGACGGCTACGTCCTGGCCCAGCTCGCCCACCGCGCCGGACGCCAGGTCATCGTCGTGCACCTGGACGAGCACGTGCCGCGCACGCCGTCCTGCCAGCGCGCCTGCACCGAGTATGTCGCCGCCGGCGGCCGGGTCGAACTGCACGCCGGTAGATTGCCGTCGGCGGACGTCGTCGTCGATGCCCTGTTCGGCATCGGCCTGTCGCGCGCGCCCGATGCGGAATCCGCACGGTTGATCGAAGCCATCAACACGCAAAGCGCGCCGGTGTTCGCGCTGGATGTTCCCAGTGGTGTGGATGCCGATCGCGGTGACGTGCCGGGCGTGGCGGTGCTGGCTTCGCGCACGCTGCAGTTCATCGCCGAACACGTCGGGCTGCGCACCGGCGATGCACTCGAATACACCGGCGCATGCGCGCTGGACGAGCTTGATGTCCCGGACGGAATCTTCACCGATATCGCGGCCGCGGCGGACGGTCTCGGGCAGGGCGCGCTCGCGCGCTGGCTGTTGCCGCGACGCCGCAACACCCACAAGGGCGAATCCGGCCGCGTGCTGTGCATCGGCGGCGATCACGGCAGCGGTGGCGCCATCGCGCTGTGCGCGGAAGCGGCATTGCGGGCCGGCGCGGGCCTGTTGCGCGTAGCCACCCGCGCGCAGCACGTCGGGCCGATCCTTGCGCACAGGCCGGAAGCGATGGTGCGTGCGGTGGAATCGGGCGAGGATCTCGCACCGCTGCTGTCGCAGAACGACGTCATCGCGCTGGGCCCCGGACTTGGACAGGGCGAGTGGGGAAAGGGCCTGTTCGAATTGGCGGTGCGCGCGGACAAGCCCTGCGTGCTGGATGCGGATGCACTCAACCTGCTGGCCCGCCATCCTCACGATCTGCGTGATGCGATCCTCACCCCGCATCCGGGCGAGGCGGCGCGCCTGCTGGGCGTGGATACGCGCGCGATCCAGCAGGATCGCTTCGCCGCCGCGCGCGCCCTCGCGGAACGGTATGGCGCCGTGATCGTGCTCAAGGGCGCGGGCACGATCGTCGCGGCGCCAGCGTCGGTGCCGTGCGTGCTGGACGCGGGCAATCCCGGCATGGCGGTCGGTGGCATGGGCGACGTGCTGACCGGCATCATCGCGGCGCTGCGCGCGCAGGGCCTGGCCGCATTCGACGCGGCCCGCGCGGGTGCGCTGATGCATTCGCTGGCGGGCGATGTCGCCGCCACCGAGGGCGAACGCGGATTGCTGCCCTCGGATCTCCTCCCTATCGTGCGCCGGCTGGCCAATCCCTGAGTGCTGCGCGAAGGCTAGAATCGCGACATGGAATCCCTGTCCCTGTTCCTTCCCGACAGCGAGGCGACCGACGAACTCGGGCGCGCGCTTGCCGCGAGCCGGCCGGCCAGCGCCGTGGTCCATCTGCAAGGCGATCTCGGCGCGGGGAAGTCGACGCTGGCGCGTGCCCTGCTGCGCGCATTGGGCGTGCAGGGCGCCATCCGCAGCCCGACCTACACCCTGGTAGAGCGCTATCCGCTGGCGGACGGCGAAGCCTGGCATCTGGACCTGTACCGCATCGGGGACGCGGGGGAACTGGATTTCCTGGGCCTGGATGAAGGCAGCGCGACTCTCTGGCTGGTGGAATGGCCCGAGCGCGGAGGGCCGGCCCTGCCGCCCTGCGACCTGCGTATCCGGCTGGCCGCGGACGGTGCCGGGCGTTCGGCCACGCTGGAGGCCGCCAGCGTTCCGGGTCGGGAATGGCTGGCGGCCCTGGAAAAGGATCGACAGTTGCCTCGATCACCTGTCCCAGCGGTATAGGAAGATCCGGCAGGTCACGGATTATTAAGGGAAAACTTCTTGCATTCCGGCGCGGTTGGTGCTTGAATCCGCCGCATGCGCCCGGGGAAGCCTCCATTCCAACGCCTTCGCATCGCCGCCCTCGGGCTGGCGGTGGCAGCGGCGTGGGCGGGATCCGCATCCGCCGGTGAGGTCAGCGCGGTCCAGCTGAGCAATGGCGCGACCGGCACCCGGGCGGAGATCCAGCTGCTGGGCAAGGGCGAGTTCAAGACCCTGGCACTGCACGGGCCCGAGCGCCTGGTCGTGGATCTGCCGGCCTCCACCGCCGCCCGCGGCCTGAAGCTCCCGGCCGGGCAGGGCGTGGTGACCGCGGTACGGACCGGCCAGCCCAGCCCAGGCACCCTGCGGGTCGTCTTCGATCTGGCCGGGCCGATCACCGCATTGAAGCCGCGGGTGGAAAGCGCGAGCGATGGAGCGCGCCTCATCATCGAATGGCCGGGCGATGGTCCGGCCGGCGCGATCGCCAAGGCACCCGCCGCGGGCGACTCGTCCACCGAAGTCCGCGCGGCCGCCACGCCGAGCGCCGTTCCGGCCGCGGCCACGCCTTCGGCGGGCCAGGCCACCGCGGCGCTCGCGGCACAGGTCGCGCAACAGGCCAATGCGCCGGCGCCGCGCACGCCTGAACCGGCAGCGCAGTCGCCATCGCCGCAGGCCATCCTCAACGGCCAGCCCACCGCCCAGGTCGTGCCCACGCAGCCGAACGCCGCGGGCGTGACGCCGGGCGGCGTGCCTTACACCATCGCCACCGGAAAGCCGGCGACCCCGGCGCCGGCGGACGTGGCCCAGGCGCCGGCGCCGCAGGAACCCGCGCCCAAGGTCGGCATGCGCGCGGGCATGCGTCCGCTGATCGTGGCCATCGATCCCGGGCACGGCGGTCAGGATTCCGGCGCGGTCGGCCTCAACGGCACCTACGAGAAGAACGTGGTATTGGCGATCGGCCGCGAACTGGCGCGCCAGATCAACGCCACGCCCGGCATGAAGGCCTACATGACGCGCGACAGCGACGTCTTCATTCCACTCAACATGCGTGCCCGCAAGGCCCGCGCGGCCGGCGCCGACATCTTCGTGTCGATCCATGCCGATGCGGCGGAAAACCGCTCCGCGCGCGGCTCGTCGGTCTACGTGCTGTCGCTCAAGGGCGCGTCCTCGCAGCGGGCCCGCTGGCTGGCCGACAAGGAAAACGCGTCGGATCTGATCGGTGGCGTGGCGTTGCAGAAAGTCGACAACACGCTGGGTTCGGTGCTGCTGGATCTGGCGCAGAGCGGCCACATGCGTGCTTCCGAGGACGCCGCCAACCACGTGCTGGATGGATTGAAGCGGGTCGGCAACAACCACAAGCCGAACATCGAGCGGGCCAATTTCGCAGTGCTGCGTACCTCCGACATGCCGTCGATGCTGGTCGAGACGGCCTTCATCTCCAATCCGGACGAAGAGAAGCGGCTGAAGGATCCGGCATACCAGCGCAAGGTCGCCGGGGCGGTGCTGGATGGCATCAACACCTATTTCACCCGCCAGCCGCCCCCGGGCACGCTGTTCGCCGCGCGTGCGCAGGCCGAAGCCGAAGCGCGCAGTGCTGCCGCGGGCGGAGCCGCCGGCGCGCCGTGAACGTCCGCGCCGGAGCATAGGCTCGGCTATCATCCGCACTGACTTCCCGCGACGGCGAATGCGCCGCCCCGACGTGCCGATCCGCCAACTGCCCGACACCCTCATCAACCAGATCGCCGCGGGCGAGGTGGTGGAACGCCCGGCATCGGTGGTCAAGGAGCTGGTGGAGAACGCGCTGGACGCGGGCGCTCGCCGCATCGACATCGATCTGGAGGAGGGCGGCATCCGACTGATCCGGATCCGCGACGACGGCGGTGGCATTCCCGCCGCGGAGCTGCCGCTGGCGATATCGCGCCACGCCACCAGCAAGATCACCTCGCTGGACGATCTGGAAGCGGTGGCCACGTTGGGCTTCCGGGGTGAAGCATTGCCATCGATTGCCTCGGTGAGCCGGTTCCTGCTGACCTCGCGGCGCGGAAACGACGCGCATGGCGCGGCGCTGCGCGTGGACGGCGGGCAACCCGGCCAGGTGGTGCCGGCACCGCATCCGCCCGGCACCACCGTGGAAGTGCGCGATCTGTTCTACAACGTGCCGGCACGGCGCAAGTTCCTGCGTGCGGGCCGCACCGAACTGGGCCATATCGAGGACTGGCTGCGCTCGCTCGCACTGGCGCGGCCGGAAATCGATCTGCGCGTGGGCGTGGACGGAAAACCGTCGCGCCGCTACCGGCCGGACGGCGTGGATCCGTTGGCACGCGTGCGCGAGACACTGGGCGAGGGCTTCGTGGCGCAGGCCCTGCGCATCGAACATGCGGCCGCGGGGCTGCGACTGCATGGCTGGATCGCGCAACCCAACTACTCGCGCGCGACCGGCGATCAGCAGTACCTGTACGTGAACGGCCGCGCGGTCCGCGATCGCAATATCGGCCATGCCGCCAAGAGCGCCTACAAGGACGTGCTGTTCCACGGCCGCCAGCCGGCCTATGCGCTGTTCCTGGAACTGGATCCCGCGCGCGTCGACGTCAACGTGCATCCGGCCAAGCACGAAGTGCGTTTCCGCGATGCGCGCCTGATCTACGACTTCGTCCTGCGCACGTTGCACGAAGCCCTGGCCGATACGCGGGCGGCGATGGAACAGGCGCTGGCGATGCCGCATGGGGCCGGGGAGCCGGCCGGGCACGCGCTGCCGGCGTCGCAGGTGCGCGAAGCGCGTGCCTTTTACGAAGCCCTGTATGGCGATCACGGCGCGTTGCCTTCGCAACCGGCGATGCCGCCCTTGCCCGCCTCGCAGGACGGCGCGATCCCGCCACTCGGATTCGCGGTGGCCGTGCTGCACGGTCGCTATCTGCTGGCCCAGGACGAGGCGGGACTGGTGATGGTGGATCTGCCTGCCGCGCATCGCCAGTTGATGCTGGCGCGCTTGCGTGCGGCCCGCGCGGGGATCGGCCTGCATGCCCAGCCGTTGCTGCTGCCGGTGGAACTGGAAGTCGCCGCGGAGCATGCAGGCTGGTGCGCGCGGCACCTGGACTGGCTGGCGTCGCTGGGGCTGGTGGTCGAACCTGCCGGACGGTCGCGGCTGCGCCTGCGCGCGGTGCCCGCGTTGCTGGTGGATGCCGACCCGGAGGCGTTGCTGCGGGATGTGCTGGCGGCCTGCGCGAACGGGGATGCCGGGGACCGAACGCGCGAGGAATCCGCCCTGGCGGTGATGGCGCGACATGGCATTCCGGCGCCGCGCGGCATGACGCTGGCGGAAATGAATGCCCTGCTGCGCGAAGTCGAACGCATCGAGGCGCGGGAAGGCGAGGCGGGCGGGACATGGCGACGCCTCGGCCTGTCGGAGATCGAACGAGGGTTCAAGCGGGGAACATGATGGGGAACGCGCAACGCTATGCCGGCATCGCCGGATTGCTGCTGCTGGCGGCCTGCCGGCAGGAAACACCCGCACCGCCAGCGGTGAGGCCGGCGCAGGATCCGGCTTTCGTGGCGGCCGAACGGCAATGGCGCAGCGAACGACGCGAGGAACTGCTCAAGCCGGATGGCTGGAACAGCCTGGTCGGCCTCCACTGGATCCAGTTGAAGGCGCACTACGTCGGCAGCGGTCCGGACAGCGGTATCCGCCTGGCGGTCGGGCCGGCCCGGCTGGGCATGATCACCGACGAGGACGGACGCATCCATTTCACGCCGGAGCCCGGCGTGGCGGTGACCTTCAACGGCCAACCGCTGAAGGGCAAGGTCGAGATACCCAGCGACCACGACGAATCGCCCGGCGTGCTCGGTTTCGACGACGGCAAGGGCTGGCTGACCGTGATCGAACGCGGCGGCCGCCACGCCCTGCGGGTGAAGCATGCCGATGCGGCCAGCCGGCTGAATTTCGCGGGGCTCACATACTGGCCCGCGGACGCGGGCTGGAAGATCGCCGCGCGTTTCATTCCGCATCCGCCCGGCAAGACCCTCCCGATCGTCGACATCATCGGCACCACCACGCCGTCGCCGAATCCCGGCGCGGTCGAGTTCGAGCGCGAGGGACGCCGCTACCGGCTGGAAGCGCTGGGCGATCCGGCGGGCGAATTGTTCTTCGTGTTCGCCGATCGCACCAGCGGACATGGCAGTTACCCCGCCGGACGCTTCCTGGACGCGCCGGCGGTGGTCGATGGCAAGGTATGGCTGGATTTCAACCAGGCCTACAACCCGCCCTGCGCCTTTACGCCTTTCGCGACCTGTCCGCTGCCGCCGCCGGAGAACCGCCTGGACCTGGCGATCACGGCGGGCGAACAGACCTACAAACCACCCACCGTTGCCGTGGCGCAACCCACACGGAAGGCCACGACGCCATGAACCCCATGTTTCCCGGAAAGACGCGCCGCATGCGCTTCGGCGGCCTGCTCCTGCTCGCCGGCCTGGCGTTCCCGGCATGGGCCGATGCGCCCAAGCCACAGGCCGACGCGCCGGTGCCATTGTTGTGGAAGGTCTCCGACAGCGACAACGCGGTGTACCTGCTGGGTTCGTTCCACATGCTGCGGCCCGCGGACTATCCGCTGGCGGAGGATGTCGACGGCGCGTTCGCCGACGCCGAGGCGCTGATGTTCGAATTGTCTCCGGACGAAATGGGACCGGAGTTGTCGACCCGGATGCTGAAGGCCGCGCTGCGCGGCGACGGCAAAAGCCTGCGCGACGATCTGGACGAGGCGACCTGGACGAAGCTCGAAGCCTATGCCCGCGGGAACGGCATGCCGATCGCCAATCTCGCCGCGCTCAGGCCCTGGTTCGTCGCCTTGACCATCAGCGTGACCGAGATGATGCGGCAGGGGCTGGATCCGAAGATCGGCCTGGACGCGCACTTCATGGAGAAGGCCAGAGCCGCCGGCAAACCCGCCAGTGGGCTGGAACAGGCGGAGGATCAGATCACGCTGCTGGCCGGCATGGATGCGGTGGAGCAGCGGCAATTCCTCAAGGAAGCCCTGGAACAGGCCGAGAAGGGGCCGGGGCAGACCGAGAAACTGCATGCCGCCTGGCGCCGTGGCGATGCCGCGATGCTGTGGGAGGAAATGGCCGCGGAGATGAAACGCGAGTACCCGCGCCTGTACCAGCGCATCAACGTCGATCGCAACGACCACTGGGTGCCGAAAATCGAGCGGCGCCTGACCGAGTCGTCGGGCGATGACACGCTGGTGATCGTGGGCGCGCTGCACCTGCTGGGCAGCGACGGCGTGGTCGAGAAACTGCGCGCCCGCGGTTACCGGGTCGAACGCATCTGCTCGGCGTGCGAGGCGCCGCGGAAGTAGGAACGCCGCGCGCTTTCCGGCGGTGCGGCTACGGCGCCGGTGTCATCACGATGCAATCGACCGGGCAGGCCGGCACGCACAGCTCGCAGCCGGTGCACAGCGGGTCGATGATCACGTGCATGTGTTTGGCGCCGCCGATGATGGCGTCGACCGGGCAAGCCTGGATGCACTTGGTGCAGCCGATGCAATCGGCCTCGACGATCAGCGCGACCGCGGGTGCCTTGTGCTCGCCGCGGTCGCGGTCATAAGGCAGCGCCGGGCGGTCGAGCAGGCGCGCCAGCGCGCGGGCGCCCGCATCGCCGCCGGGCGGGCAGCGGTCCACCTCCGCCTCGCCCCGCGCCATCGCCTCGGCATACGGCCGGCAGCCATCGAAACCGCATTGGCCACACTGGGTTTGCGGCAACAGCCGATCAAGTCGCTCAACCAGCGCGGGCATGGCCTGGCTCATGCGGGACGAATTCCGGTCGCGACGAAAGCCTGGCCGCGCGCATCCGGCATCAGCGGACGGGCATGCCCGGCTGCGCGCCGCTGTCGACGTCCAGCAGCGCCAGCGCGCCGCCGTCGAAACCGGCGGACAGGATCATGCCTTCGCTCAGGCCGAAGCGCATCTTGCGAGGCGCCAGGTTGGCGATGAACACCACGTGGCGGCCGACCAGCTTGTCCGGCTCGCCGTAGCTGGCGCGGATGCCGGAGAAAATCTGGCGCTTGCCCAGGTCGCCCGCATCCAGTTCGAAGCGCAGCAGCTTGTCCGAGCCTTCGACGAACTCGCAGGCCAGCACCTTGCCGATGCGCAGATCGAGCTTGGCGAAGTCGTCGATGCCGATCGTGGCGGGCGTCGTGCCGGCGGCCTCCGGCTTCGCCGGCGCGGCGACCGTGGAAGTGACCTTGGCGGGAGCGGGCGTGGCGGCGGGCGCGAGGGTTTCCTTGGAAGCTTCGGTCATGGCGTCGATCAATTTCGGGTCAATGCGGGTGAACAGCGCGGTGTAAGGCTGGATGGCCGTGCCGACCAGCGGCGCGTCGAGATCCGGCCAGGCGGCGACCGGCGATGCGAGGAACGCTTCGGCCTGCGCGGCCGTACGCGGCAGCACCGGTTTCAACGCGGCGGCCAGCACGCGGAACAGATTCAGGCCCTGGGTGCAGACGGCCTGCAGTTCGGCGTCGGCGCCTTCCTGCCTGGCGATCACCCAGGGCTTCCTGTCGTCGATGTAACGGTTGGCTTCGTCGGCCAGCGCCATGATGGCGCGGATCGCCGCGGCCGGATCGTTGCGCTCGTAGGCTTCGCGCACCGGCGCGAGGGCGGCGACGAAGCGCGCATACATCGCGGGATCGGGCAGCGCATCGGCCAGCCGGCCGCCGAAGCGCTTGTCGATGAAGCCGGCGCAGCGGCTGGCCAGGTTGACGAACTTGCCCACGAGGTCGGCGTTCACCCGTGCGGTGAAGTCGCCCAGGTTCAGATCCAGATCGTCGACACCGCCGGAGGACTTGGCCGCGTAGTAGTAGCGCAATGCCTCGGCTTCCAGGCCGACGTCCAGATAGGTGCGGGCCTTCACGAAGGTGCCGCGCGATTTGGACATCTTGGCGCCGTCCACGGTCAGGTAGCCGTTGACGTGCAGCCGGGTCGGCGCGCGATGGCCGGTGCCGTGCAGCACCGCCGGCCAGAACAGGCCGTGGAAGTTGACGATGTCCTTGCCGATGAAGTGATGCAGTTCCACGTCGGTGCCCGCGCGCAGGTGCGCGTCGAAATCCAGGCCCTTCTGCCCGCACAGCACCTTGAAACTGCTCAGGTAGCCGATCGGCGCATCCAGCCAGACGTAGAAATACTTGCCCGGCGCGCCGGGAATGCCGAAGCCGAAGTAGGGCGCATCGCGCGAGATGTCCCAGGCACGCAGGCCGCCTTCGGCGTCCAGCCATTCCATCAGCTTGGCCTTCACGCCGGGCAGCGCGACGTCGCCGGCCAGCCATTCGCGCAGGAAGGCCTCGAAACGGCCGACCTCGAAGAAGAAATGCTCCGAATCGCGGATCTCCGGCGTGCTACCGGACAGCACCGACTTCGGTTCCTTGAGATCGGTCGGTGCGTAGGTCGCGCCGCAGACTTCGCAGTTGTCGCCATACTGATCCGGCGAGCCACAGTTGGGGCAGATGCCCTTGATGTAGCGATCCGGCAGGAACATGCCCTTGGCCGGATCGTAGAACTGGGCGACGTTGCGGCGGGCGATGTGGCCGCCTGCGTCCAGCTTCGCGTAGAACGCTTCGGTCAGCTCGCGGTTGGTCGCCGAGTTGGTCGAGTCGTAGTGGTCGAAGGCCACGCCGAAGGCCGCGAAATCGCGCTCGTGCCCTGCCTGGATGTCGGCGACGAAGGCTTCGGGTGTCATGCCCGCCTTTTCCGCCGCCAGCATGATCGGAGTGCCGTGGGTATCGTCGGCACAGACGAAATGGGTGGTGTTGCCGGCCAGCCGGCGGGCGCGGACCCAGATGTCGGCCTGGATGTAGCCCACCAGGTGACCCAGGTGCAGCGGGCCGTTGGCGTAGGGCAGGGCGGTGGTGACGAGGGCGGTGCGGCTCATGGCGGACGGATTGCGGGGAGTCAGCCATTATCGCATGGCCCCAAAAGGACAGCCCGGCAATCGCCGGGCTGTCGGGCGGAACAGGAACGGTGCGCTTATTCGCGCTGCCAGGTCTGCGCGCGGCAGATGAAGGCGATGCAGCCGGATACATCCAGCTTCTGGCCGCCGGCCTGCAATTCCATCTTGGACTTGTAGGTCTTGCCGTTGGCCGGATCCAGGATGGTGCCGCCACTCCACTCGTTGGCGCCGTCGGCCTTGAGGCCCCACAGGATCACCATGCCCTTGACCGGCTTGTCCTTGCGATCGCCGGTGCACTTGTCGCAGACCGGGTTGGGGCCGCGGTCCGAATGCAGCACTTCGACCACCTTGCCGGCCAGCGAACCGTTGGTGGTGGTGTAGATCTCCACGATCGACTTCACCTTGCCGGTCTTGTCGTCGATGGTCTTCCAGCGGCCGACCGCGCCGTCGGCGGCGGAGGCGGCCAGGGATGCCGCCAGCAGCGGCAGGGCCAGCAGGGTGGCGGTCAGGATCGTGCGCATGTTCCCCTCCCAGGGAGTCGTGGACGGACCGGCGATGCCGCCGGAATGGCCTCCTTTATACCGCATCCGGTGGCGTATGGAAGCAGGCGGAGCGGCTTGTCCAGCCGCCAGGCCGTCCGGCCGCGGACGTCGCATGGCCGCGCCGACGAGGCAATGGACCGGCACGAAAAAAGCCCCGCCTTGCGGCGGGGCTTCGTACTGCATGCAGCAAGTGCGGCCTGTTTACTTGCCGAACTTGTAGCGGGCTTCCACGAAGAACGAACGGCCGTACACGTTGTACAGATAGTTGTTGTACGGCGTGGACTCGGTGCCCGGGTAGCTGCGCGCCTGGTCTTCCGGGGTCTTGTCCAGGACATTGTTGACCATGAACGAGAACTCCAGGTTGTCCATCGGCGCGTAGTTCACGCTCATGTTGTACGTGATGTACGGCGCCCACCAGCCGGCACGCGGATCGGTGAAGCCACGGGTGTTGTACGCGACCCAGTTCGGAGTCTTGCCGATGCGGTTCGCGTAGACCGTGGTGGTCCACTTGTCCTTGTTCCAGGCCACCGAGAAGTCGGCGCGGGTCTTGGCGTACGCGTCGTACACCCACATGGAATACGGGTCGCGCAGCAGGTCGATCGAGGGATCGCCCGGCAGCGGAGTGACCGTGTGGTCCAGCGTGTTGGTGTAGTTGCCGGCGAACTTCAGCGCGCCGAAGCTGCCGATGTCCAGCAGGTAGTTGACGCTGGCGTTGACCGCGCGCAGCTTCTGCTTGGCGACGTTGACCTTCGGGGTGAAGATCGTGTCGATGGCGCCGGTGCCGTCACGCGTGATCCATGCGGTGGCGTTGCGGCAACCCTGCGAACCGGCGTCCATCTGGCCGGTACGGCAGTAGTACTCCATCAGCGACAGCTGATCGGTGCTCTGCAGATCGACTTCGTTCTCGATGTCCCATGCGAAGTAGTCCACCGACATCGACAGGTTGCTGGTCGGCGCCCACACCACGCCCGCGCTCCACACGTCGGCGGTGATCGGCTCCAGCTTCCGGTTGCCCGCCTGCTGGCCGAAGAACTGCGACTCGTCGTAGGCGCATTCGGACGTATTGCCCGGCAGATAGCCTTCCTGGGAGCAACGGTAGTAGTCCGTCACCGTGCTGTAGTAGCCGCTGACACCCTGGAAGGTGTCGGACAGGGTCGGCGCGCGGAACGCGGTGCCGTACTTGCCGCGCAGCAGCAGGCTTTCGATCGGACGGTATTCCAGGCCGATGCTGTAGGTCGGCTTGTCGACGGTTTCGCCGTAGGCATCGAACGCGTCGTAGCGGCCGGACAGGGTCACGGTCAGCGGTTCCAGCACCGGCAGGCGCAGTTCGCTGGTGACCGCGTAACGGGTGCGATGGCCGGCACCGCTGACGGCGGTGGTGCCCCACACCTGCGATTCCAGGGTTTCCGGATCGGCGATCAGGCGTGCATCGGGCGAGTAGTCCCAGCCCTGGTTGCCGCCTTCGACCACCACGGCCAGGCCGGCATCACCGCCCGGCAGCGAGAACAGCGAGCTGTTGGTCACCTGCGCGCGCAGCATGTTGTCCCAGGTCTTGCTGCGCGAGGTCGTGAAGCCGGTGAAGCCGGCGAAGTCGGCCGGCGACATCGGGGTGTAGAACGCCGCGTAATCCGGGCGGAATACCGGGTAATAGTTGTCCACCGGATCCAGGCCGAGCTGCGGGCCCAGCACCTTCTGCTCGAAATAGTCGTTGATCGGGTTGGCCCAGCGGGCGAAGCCGCGTTCCTTCAGGCGGTACTCGGTGCGGGTCAGCCCCACGTCCCAGTCCCAGTTGCCCAGCACGCCGTTGGCGCCGAAGGTCACCGAGTACGAACTGCTGCGATCGGTGTTCATGATGTCGCGATAGCCTTGGCCGCCGATGTCCTCGGGCGCGAAGGCGCGCTGCAGGTTGACCAGGGCGTCGAGGTCCGGATCGTAGAAGTAGCCCCACTTGGCGCTGGTGCCCCACCAGGTGTAGGCCGAACCGGTGGCGTACTTCACCTCTTCATGGCTGTACAGCACGTCGCCATACAATTGCAGGCTGTCGCTGACGTCGAAGGTGGCGTGGCCGTAGGCCTGCGCCGATTCCTTGCCGTTGGTGATGGTGCGGTAGCCGGGCGAGTTGAAGGAGCCGCAGTACTGGCCCAGGCCCGGACGGGTCTGCAGGCCTTCGCTGCCGTCGAACTGGCCGCCGACGTTCGCGCAGTTGTTCGGATCCATGAAGAAGTAGCGGTTGTTGGCCGCAAGGGCGCCGCCGCTGGCCGCGTAGTCGCCGTAACCGGCAACCAGATAGTCGCGGCTGGCCACCGGCGCGGTATAGCCGCGGACGTTGTACTGCTTGGTCAGGTCGCGCTGGTAGCCCCAGATCGGATCCTTGGTCTCGGCCTGGAGGCCGACCAGCACGTTCAGGCGGCCGTCGTAGCCGGTGAAACCCTTGGCCAGGCTGAAGCGGAAGCTGTCGCCGCCGCCGTCGCCATAGGCACCGCCGCGCACGCTGAGCGCGCCGCCGTCCATGTTCTTCTTCAGGATGATGTTGATCACGCCGGCAATCGCGTCCGAACCGTACAGGGACGACTGGCCGCCCGGCAGGATCTCGATGCGCTCGACCAGATCGATCGGAATGCCGCTGATGTTGTTGAAGGTGTCGCTGCCGTTGTACAGCGCCGGGTAGTTGGCCATCGGGCGACCGTCAATCAGGTACTTGGTGTAGCCCGGATCGAGGCCGAACATGCTGACCGTCTCGGCACCCTGGGTGAACGAGGCGGAGGTCTGGCCACCCTGGACGCCGCCGGTGGAGAAGGCGGACTGCTGCAGGGCATCGGAGATGCTGGTGAAACCGCGGGTCTTGATGTCCTCGGCGGAAATCGTGGTGACCGGGGTGAAGTTCTCCAGCTGGGTCTGCGGAATCAGCGAACCGGTGACGGTGACCTTGTCGAGGTTGGTGGTGTCGCCGGCGGGGGCGGGGGAGGTGTCTTGAGCGAACGCGGCGGTCGGGGCCAACAGGACGGCGACCATCGCCGCGGTGAGGCGGCTGCGCTTGATGTTGCGAACTGGCATTGCTTGTTATTCCTTGGAACAGATTGCAAAAGGTGCGGCCCTTCGCGCTGTTCCCTCAGCCAGACCACAGAGTTCCCCGAATTCCTGGGGGCCGGCGAACTTAACATGCATTTAACCGCCACTGTAACTTTCATTACTGTTTGTGAAGACGCGCGGACAGGCG
>Ga0182741_1000229_pt1 | contig 87169 bp, 72 predicted proteins | sample eDN5th37CBELigOP_FD_128874 | JGI IMG/M metagenome (GOLD analysis project Ga0182741, IMG submission 128874) | Enriched Organic Plus compost microbial communities from Emeryville, California, USA - eDNA 5th pass 37_C BE-Lig OP (version 2) (version 2) ...
CCTTGTCAGCCCGGAGCCACATGGGATCGGCGTAGATGATCCCGCCGCCGATCTTCAGCTTGCCATCGACCCCCACAAGGGTGGCAATGTCATAGGTCGACCAGATGCTGAAGTTGTTCGGCGCAACGTTCGGCACCGGATTGCCCTTGTTGGCAGGATTGGCGGGATCAGCCGTGATCTTGCTGTCGAGATAGGCGTAGGAGGCGAGAACTTCCCATTCCTCGGTGATGTTGCCCGAGACGCCGATCTGGATGCCATCCACCCGCTGCTTCTGGCCGGTGAAGATGGTGTCGCCATTCGCATCCTCGTAATGGGCATTGTTCTTGTTGATGCGGAAGATGGCGCCGGTCAGGCCAAGTCGGCCCTCGAGCAGGCTGATCTTGGCGCCAAGCTCGAAGGTCTCGTTCTCCTCGACGCTGGTCTTGTCACGGGCGAGGGGATTCGACGCGTTGGCCGGGTTGGTGCCGGGAGGGTTCGCCGAGGTGGCATAACTGAAGTAGTAGGTCTGGTCCTTGGTGGGTTCCCAGACCAGGCTTGCCTTGGGCGAGAACCAGTCGGGCTTGTCGTGATAGCTGGTCCAGACGTAGTTGGACGACGTGCGATACTTCACGTCATAGCTATCCCAGCGGATGCCGCCGATGACCGACCACTGGTCGTTGAACCAGATGCGGTCGCTGGCGAACAGTCCGATATCGGTGGCCCAGGCCTTCTTCTGGTTGCCGCGGTTGAGATACAGATCGTAGTTCGGCTCATAGCGCGGATGACGGATCGCGCCGGGAAGCTTCGCTTCCGTCCGGCCGTAGGAGATCCGGTGCTCGTCCACATAGTTCACGTCCACGCCGGCAACCAGCTGATGCTTCAGGAAGGACGTGTTGAACTCAGCGATCGCGGTGGTGATGTTCTGGATGCCCCAGCTGTTCTGCTTGTAAGCCGAACCGCCGCCCGCGGTGAAGCCGTAGGTGGCATCCCCGGTTGCCCAGAACTCATTGGAGCAGTCGTTGCTGCAGGAAACCGTCGTCGGGATGTACTGACGGTTGAAGAATTCGAGGCGGGTATCATTGGTGACCCGCAGCCAGTCGTTGATCTTGCCCTTGTAACGGGAGGTCAGCATGTCAACATCGGCACGGTCGATGTCAGGGCGCTGGCCGTAATAGGTGTCCCGGTCGACGCCGAACTCGGTAACCGGCATGCGGTAGTTCTTGCTAGGCTTGAACACCGTGGGAACGCCCTGGTCGGGCTTGTTCTTGTTGTGCTGGTGCAGATAGCTCAGGTGCCACTCGTGATCGGTGCCGAGACCGAAGCCGAAGTCGCTCAGTACGCCCCAGCGGTCGGCAAATAGATGGTCGCGGTCGACGATGTCCTGCTTCTGGCCCATGGCCACGATGCGGAAGGCGGTGGTGTCGTTGATCTGCTTGTTGACGTCGGCGGTGGCGCGGAAGAGCGGTCCCATGCCGAGGGTCGCGTCAGCCGAGTTCTTGTCGCCGAGATGCGCCGCCTTGGTCTGGATGTTGATGGCACCGCCAGTCGTGCCATAGCCGAAGCTTTCCGAGGACGGGCCCATGAAGACCTGAACCTGCTCGTAGGCGAAGCTGTCGTGGGTATAGACGCCGATGTCGCGCAGGCCGTCGTAATAAATGTCGTTCTTGGCGTCGAAGCCGCGGATGCGGAACTGGTCGCCATTCATGCCACCATTGCCTTCACCGGAGGAGATGGTGACGCCCGGGACATTGCGGAGGACCTGGTCGAGGGTGGTGGTGTTCTGCTCGAGCATGATCTGCTCGTTGATCACATTCACAACCTGCGGCGTGTCCTGGATGGTGCCGGGCAGGCGGCTAACAGAACTCTCGGCTTCCAGCGTATTGGCCGGCTGTCCCTCGGAGGCGGTGCCGACAACATCGATCGTGTCCAGCGTGATGGCGTTCGGCCCGGCATCCTGCGCAAGGGCAGGGCCCGTCAGCATCAGACCTGCCATCCATGCCGCCCCGTGCCCCAGGGGAGTCCCCGCGACCCCCTTGACGCCCGAGGCAGCGTCGTTCCACGAGAAGGACCGTATACCGTCCTTGGAACCCCCGATAATCATCCGACCCTCATACGCATTCGCCGCGAACGGCTATTCCCCACAAATAAAGTCAAGATTTCTATTAGGAGCGGATACCGGGGTGGTCAATGGGAAATTTGCGACGCAGATAACTAAAAATCGTTCTAAAGTGGCGGTGTTAAAGTTGTTATTGATCATTAATTGGCATTGCGTTGCAAGAATTAAAGCATAAGAATCGAGATAGAAGCAATAATTGATGGGTTTTGCGATGATCATAGAAAAGACAATTAATTTCGCACGAGAAAAGTCACGATATTATGGAGGATAGGGAGAGTTGTTTTGTTGGAGAAGAAATATTTCTGCGGCGTCCATGGCCATTGCGGTTGATCATTTGTCGGCTTAACTCAACGTAAGGGCGTGTACCCCCACAGTGCCCCCGCCGAAAAACAGCCCCGCGCAGAATGTCGCGCCCGGGCTGTTGCGCAATGGCACCGCTTCCGACTGCGGGCAGCCAGCCTCAGAGTATGTTGAGGGTGACCACCTTGTTGTTGAGGTAGTCCTCCATGGCCTCGCTGCCGCCTTCCGAGCCATAGCCTGAATCCTTCACGCCGCCGAAGGGCACCTCGATCATGCCGAGGCCCTGATGGTTGATGGAGATCATGCCGGTCTCGATGTCGCGAGCAAGGTCGGCGGCGAGACGCGCCGAGCGGGTATAGGCATAGGCACTCAGGCCAAAATTCAGGCGATTGGCCTCACGCACGGCTTCCTCGTAGGTTGCGAACGAGTTAATCGGCAGGATCGGGCCGAAGGGCTCCTCATTCATCATGCGGGCTTCCCGCGGCACCTCGGTCAGCACGGTCGGCGCATAAAAATAGCCCTCATTGCCGATGCGGTGGCCTCCGGTGCGCAGGGTGGCGCCGCGATCGAGGGCGTCAGCCACATAGGCCTCCATGGCCTCGAGCCGCCGGATATTGGCGAGCGGGCCCATCTCCACGCCCTCATCCAGCCCGTTGCCGACCTTCACCGCGCGGGCTGCCTCAACGAAACGCTCGACGAATTCCACATAGATGCCGGACTGGACTAGCAGGCGAGAGGGGGAGGTGCAGGTCTGGCCGGTATTGCGGAACTTGCGGCTCACCAGGATCTGGATGGCAGAGGGGATATCCGCGTCGTCGAACACCAGGCAGGGGGCGTGGCCGCCGAGCTCCATGGTGACCCGCTTCATGTGCTGGCCGGCAAGGCTGGCGAGATGCTTGCCGACGGCGGTCGAGCCGGTGAAGGAGATCTTGCGGATCACCGGATGGGGAATGAGATATTCCGAGATCATCGCCGGCTGGCCGAAGACCAGATTGAGCACGCCTTCCGGCAGGCCGGCATCGACAAAGGCCTGGACCAGCGCGGCGACACTTGCCGGGGTTTCCTCCGGTCCCTTGAGGATGACCGAACAGCCGCAGGCCAGGGCGGCGCCGACCTTGCGCACCGCCTGATTGATCGGGAAATTCCACGGCGTGAAGGCGGCAACCGGCCCGACCGGCTCCTTCACCACATATTGCTGCACGGCCAGCGCCCGCGAAGGCACGATCTTGCCATAGGCGCGGCGACCTTCCTCGGCGAACCAGTCGATCGTATCGGCGCCGCGGATCACTTCGGCGAGGGAGTCGGCAAGCGGCTTTCCCTGCTCGAGGGTCATCAGCCGGGCGATGTCATTCTGACGGTCACGCAGAAAATCGGCCGCCCGACGCATGATCCGGTAGCGGTCGAAGGCCGAGATCCTGCTCCAGGTGGCGAAGCCGCGGGAGACGGCCTCCAGCGCCTCGTCCAGGTCGGACAGGGCGGCATGGGCAACGGTGCCAATCGGCTTGCCAGTTGCCGGGTTGAGAACGGTGCCGCGGGCCTCGCCGGCACCTCGCCGCCAGGCGCCATTGATGTGCAGGAGAACGTCAGGATACATGAGGCGGGTCCAAAATGCGCGGGCCGCAGTTCCGGCGATGCCGGCGCTGAAAATCTGCCCTGAATTATAGGATGGTTAGCCGGCCAGGGAAGGGCGGGGGCATGTGCCAGCCGGGGAGGCACCGATGCGCTGGGCGCATGGATCGGTCCACTTCCCCGGCGCTGGCGATCAGCGGTGCTTGAGAACCTCGCGCATGGAGGCAAGCGTTACGCCCGCCTGTTCGAGCTTGGCGCGGACGGCGCGGGCCATCTCGACGGCGCCGGGATGGTCGCCGTGGACGCAGACGGTGTCGATGCGAACCTTGTGCTTGACCCCATTGACGGAGGTGATCGTCTGGGTCTCGACCATCTCCAGCACGCGCTGGGCAGCAAATTCCTGGTCGTGAAGCACCGAGCCGGGCTGGCTGCGGGAAACCAGCATGGCATTGTCGTCATAGGCGCGGTCGGCAAAGATCTCACGGGCAACCGGCAGGCCCATGCGCTCGCCGGCGCGCTCCATGGCAGTGCCAGGCATGGCGACGAAGATCAGGTTGCGATCGACGGTGGCAACGGCACGGGCCAGGGCCATGGCGAGATCCTCATCCACGCAGGCGATGTTGTTCAGCGCGCCGTGGGGCTTCACATGCTGGATCGACCAGCCGGCTGCCTCGGCCAGCGCCGAGATCGCGCCGATCTGATAGATGGTCTGGCGCTCGATGTCCTCGGGGCGCTCGCCACGGATGGCGCGGCGGCCGAAACCGTAGAGATCCATGAAGCCGGGATGGGCGCCGGGGGAAACCTTGTTCTCCGCCGCAAGCCGCAAGGTGGTGTCGATGACATTCGGATCGCCGGCATGGAAGCCGCAGGCGATGTTGGCGGAGGTGACCACCTTCAGCATCGCTGCGTCGTCGCCGATGGAATAGGCGCCGAAGCCTTCACCCATGTCACAGTTGAGATCGATAATCGTCATCGCAAACATCCTCGCAAAAGGTATGCAATGCTTATGCATCCGCGACAGGTCAGGGGCAAGTTTTCCGCAAATGACCCGCCCCGTTTTGCTGTGAGCATCCTGTCCTTGCGAAGCTTCAGGTGCCGCGAGGCTTTGCCCGGCTGGTGGGCTGGGCGCTGAGCGGATCATCTGGCCAGGGATGCTTGGGATAACGGCCCTTCAGATCCTTGGCGACATCGCGCCAGGAGCCGCGCCAGAAGCCGGGCAGGTCGCGGGTAGTCTGGATGGGGCGATGGGCCGGCGACAGCAGGACGAGCAGCAGCGGGATACGGCCTCCGGCAATGGCGGGATGGGTGTCGAGGCCGAACAGTTCCTGCACCCTGATCTCGAGGGCTGGGCCATTCTCGGCCTCGTAATCGATGGGCACGTTCGAGCCGCTGGGGGCCAGGAAATGGGTTGGCAGCAGGCGGTCCATCTCGCTGCGCAGCGACCAGGGCAACAGGCTTGCGAGGGCGCCTTCCAGATCATCGGGCGTGATGTCAGACAAGGCGGTGCGGCCGACAACGTACGGGGCAAGCCAGTCCGCGGCTGTCGCCGCGAGCGCCTCATCGGAAAGGTCAGGCCAGTCGCCACCAATCGCGCGGGCGAGATAGGTCGAGCGGGCGCGAAGGGCCTTCTGGGTTCTGGTCCAGGGCAGGCTGTCGATGCCGAGACCTGCAACAGCCTCGGCAAGAATCCGGGCAGCGGCTTCGTGGTCCTTCACCGGGACAGGCCGGTCAGCGAGGCGGAGGGCGCCCAGCATGCGGCGCTGGCGGGCCTTTACCGCACGGGCGGAGGCATCGAATTCGAGAACAGTTTCTTCGACAATATCTTCCGCAAACTCCCCCTCGATCGTAACGCGGTCGATCGCGGCGGCGGCGCGGATGCGGCCGCGGGCGGCGGAGCCGGTCACGTCGGTGATGACCAGAAAGGGTTCGCGCGCCAGGCCATCGAGGGCATCGAGGTCGGCGCTGCGGCCATTGGCGAGGCGGTATCGGACGAGATCGCCGATTTGGCCCGTGGCCTGGGCAATGCGGTCAGGATAGGCGCGGGCAAGGTGGAGACCGGCAGCCAGCGGCTCGCCGCCCTTGCCGCGTCCGGCAACGGCTTCGGTGGCAAGCCTCGCCCAGCGGCGGGCGAGGTTGCGGGCATCTTCGGCGCGGCGCCCGCGGTCGTTGCGAAAACGGCGCAGACGCTCGGCCAGATCGGCGGCATTGCCGCCAAGGCCCTGTTCGGTGAGCAGCACGGCAAGCTCGGCCGCCGTCTCGCCATCGCCATCGCCTGCGCCGCGGCAGACCATATGGGCAAGGCGCGGATGGAGGGGCAAGCGGGCAAGCGCCCGGCCGGCTTCGGTGATATGGCCATTGTCATCGAGCGCGTGCAGGCGGCGGAGCAGGGCTGTGGCCTCGCGCCAGGCGGCGGGCGGCGGCGGATCGAGGAACTGCATCTGGGCCGGGTCGGTCACGCCCCATGAGGCAAGGTCGAGCGCTAGGCGGGAGAGGTCGGTTGCGAGAATTTCCGGCGTGTCGAAGGCGTCAAGTGCCTGGGTCTGGCGCTCGTTCCACAGGCGATAGCAGATGCCCGGCTCCATGCGGCCGGCGCGACCGCGGCGCTGATCGGCGGCGGCGCGGGAGACGCGGAGGGTCACGAGATTCGTGAGGCCGGTGCCCGGGTCATAGGCGGGCTTGCGGGCATAGCCGCTGTCGATGACGATGCGCACGCCCTCGATGGTGAGCGAGGTTTCGGCAATGGAGGTGGCGAGCACCACCTTGCGGCGGCCGGGCGGCGACGGGGAAATGGCCTGGTCCTGCTCGCGCGGCGTGAGCTGGCCGTAGAGCGGAGCCAGATCGATGTCGGGTGGCAGGCGGCCGGCCAGACGCTCGGAAGTGCGGCTGATCTCAGCCTGGCCGGGGAGGAAGACAAGGATCGAGCCACGCTCCTCCGCCAGCACGCGCAGGGTAACGGCAGCGATCTGGTCCTCGAGGCGGCTGTCAGGATCGCGGTCGATGTGACGGGTCTCGACCGGATAGGTGCGGCCTTCGGAAGTAACGACCGGCGCGCCGTCGAGCAGGCGGGCGACGGTCGCGCCGTCAATCGTTGCCGACATGACCAGCAGGCGGAGATCGTCGCGCAGGATGCGCGCTTCCAGTGCCAGGGCGAGGCCAAGGTCGCCATCGAGGCTGCGTTCGTGGAATTCGTCGAAGATCACGGCAGCAATGCCGTTGAGTTCCGGATCATCGAGCAGCATGCGGGTGAAGACACCTTCAGTGACCACCTCGATGCGGGTGGCGGTGCTCACCTTCGAGTCGAGGCGCACGCGATATCCCACGGTCTGGCCCACGCCCTCACCCAAGAGCGAGGCCAGGCGATGGGCAGCCGCGCGCGCCGCCAGCCGCCGCGGCTCGAGCATGATGATGCGGCCATCGCCGCGCCAGGGGGCGTCAAGCAGCGCAAGCGGTACCAGGGTCGTCTTGCCGGCGCCGGGTGGGGCAACGAGCACCGCGGCGCCATGGGCTGCAAGGGCGGCCGTCAGCGCGGGCAGGGCCTCGGAGACAGGAAGATCGGTATCGGGCAGGCTCATGGGCGTCGGATGAGGCTCACAATCCGCCGCGGCAGGCGGCCGTCGATCAGCGACAGGCCGCAGCCGATCAGGGCCATGCCGCCAAGATCATGGGGATCAAACCGCTCGCCCAAGAGGAACACGCCCAGCAGGATGGCGGTGACCGGCACGAGGAAGGTGACGAGCTGGATATTGGTTGCCCCGGCTGTGGCCAGCAGGCGGAAAAACAGGAGATAGGCCAAAGCGGTCGACAGGGTGGCAAGTCCCAGCACCGCAAGCCAGGCGGGAAGGCCGGGCTCGGGCAGGGTCCAGGGCTGGTCGATCACAAGACTGAGCGGCAGGAGCAGCGCGGTTGCCGCCACGGACTGGCCGGTGGCGGTTGCGAGCGGGGTGAGACCCAGCGGGCGGAAGCGGCGTCCGCAGACAGTCGCCAGGGCATAGGACAGGGCTGCGCCAATGCAGGCAAGCTGGCCAAGAAAGCCGCTGCCAAGCAGGTCAAATGCGCTCGTGCCGATGAGCATGGCGACGCCGCATATGCCGAAGATCACGCCGGCCAGCCGGTTGACGGTGATTTTTTCGTCGCTGGTGAAGAAATGGGCGAAGATGACCGTCCAGAGCGGCGTCGTCGCATTCAGGATCGAGGCCGGGCCGGTGCCGATATGGCTCTGCCCCCAGGCCAGCAGGGTGAAGGGCGCGGTATTGTTGAACAGTCCCAGGACGATCATCGCCATGACGCTGCGCCGGTTGAGCGGGAGGGTCTCGCCCGTCAGCAGGATCACCGCGAACAGGATGACCGAGGCCAGGGCGGTGCGCGCCAGAACCAGCGTGAAGGGTGGAAAGCCGGTCAGTCCGATGCTGTAGAAATAGAAGGACGCCCCCCACAGGACCGAGAGGGCAAGCAGTATTCCCCACTGGCCGGCCGACATAGGCTGGCCTGCGCCAGAACCGGGTTGCAGGGGCCTGGCGGGGGAGCTCAAACTGGCAGCGGTACGGATGGTCACGGGGAAACTCCTGGCGCCCGCGACCATAGTGGTATCGGGCGGCCAAGAGCAATGGGATTGCGCGTCCGTCGGCGCGTCGTGCACTGCGGGCGCTAGGCGGCAAGCAAGAGCAATCATCCCAGAGGCGAGCCGGGGACGCGGTATCGAGGGCGGGCCACAGGTCAGGCAGCCTCGTGCCCATCAGGCAATGGCGGGCGGTCGGCGATCAGCCCGCCAGAAATCACTTCGTCTTGGCCTTGAGCTTCTGGAGAGCCTGGGCGCAGCCGACGGTCATGCTCTTCTCGTTCTTCTTCAGGCATTCCAGCAGGCGGCCACCGCCCGGGGCCACGCCCTTGCAGAGGCGCTGGATGTCGGCCTTACAATATTTGCGCAAATCACCCTCTTGGGCCTGCGCTGTTCCGCTCATGGCCACGACACCCATGGCCACCAGGCCCAGAACCAGATACCGCATGTTTTCCTCCCTTACTCAGGCCCCTGATCGTCCGGACCTTGTTAAGCTGTGCAGCAGTGGCAGAATACAAGTAATTCCGCGTGATGCGTAGATTTATCGGGCAGGCGGTTAATCGATCTTCCGCCGGTGCGCACATCTGATCTGTGATTGTTGATAAGTCTGGGCGTGGTGCGTCCGCATGACCGGGTAACAAGGGGCTACGACTCGGATGCCAAACGGGCGCGCCGCAGCATTTCCTACGCAGGTCGGCATCCGCTAGGATCGCGTAAGACAAGGGTTCGGCGAAGGCCGCCAGTTCACCCGGGGGAGGCGATGACGAGCGATATCGAGGCAGTCCGGCGACGCGGTTTCGGCAGTCGCGTCGGGTTCGGGGAAGCGCCGGCGCTGGTGGTGATCGACTTCATCCGCGCCTTTACCGATCCGGGGCACCGGCTTGGTGCCGACGTCAGTCGGGAACTTGCGCAGACCAATCTGCTGCTGGAAGCCGCCCACCGCGCCGGAGCGCCGGTCATCCTGTCAACGGTCGCCTATGATGATCCGGTTGGAGAAACTGGCGTCTGGCTCCGGAAGATGGCAGGGCTTGCGGATCTCGTCGCGGGCTCGGTCGAGGTCGAGCAGGATCCACGGCTGGCGATTGGTGCCAATGACACCATCCTCCGCAAACAGTTCGCCAGCTGCTTCTTTAAGACGACGCTGGCCGATGACCTGCGCCGGCAGGGCATCGATACGGTGATCATTGCCGGCTGCACGACCAGCGGCTGCGTGCGGGCGACAGCGGTCGATGCCTGCTGTCACGGGTTCCACACCATCGTCGCCAGGGATGCGGTGGCCGACCGCCTCCAGGATGCCCATGAGCAGAGCCTGACCGATATCGACCTCAAATATGGTGATGTGCTGCCCGCGGTTGAGATCGTTGGCTGGCTTGATTCGCGTGCACGGTGCCAAGCCGAAGCGGGATCGGGCACCCGGCCAGATTGGTGGGCAGAATTAAGGGCGAGCCCGTGAAGCGGCGTGTCTGTCGCGCTTGCCATGGAATGGTCGCGTTGCGACTTTAGGGTGGCCCTGTCCCGCAATTGCTGGAGTGCTGGACAGGGCCTGGACGCCTCGGCCAGTGCGGACGAGCCGGGCATCCAGGCCCTATTTGGCATGGCTGGTGTGTGATTACAATTTGTGCACGGATTAAAAGTTCGTGTTCAACTGATGGGCGGATGACCCATACCCTTGTCGGTACAGCGAAATCTGGAACCTGGCGGACGAAATGGCGCGGCGTCCGGTTTTCCGCTGTCGGCGGTGGCCGGCACGGGTTGTGTTGCGCTTGCGGCGCCGAAGGGATCGGGCGTACAGCCAGAGTGAAAGCCCAGGCGTGCACGATGCGCCGCTCGTCTTACCGATGTTGTACGAGGTTAATGCCGGCCAGTCGGCCAGATAATGGTCGGAGCGAGAGGATTTGAACCTCCGACCCCTAGTCCCCCAGACTAGTGCGCTAACCGGGCTGCGCCACGCTCCGACACTCAAGATTGGCCGTTATCTAGCCATCACCGACGCAGATCGCAAGTCCTAATCGTGCCACAGGGCGCCATGGCGGAATGGGGTGGCGATTAATGCACAGGGTTTTCGCACCCGACAGCCGCCTCCGCCATGGGATTACGGCCTAGCGGTCTCGCGCCAGAGACTCATACCAGCGGCGGCTGGCGCTGAGCCGTGCATTGGCCTGAGCGGCCGCTGCCCGATGGCGGGCGAGTGCCAGGCGGGCATCATCGCCCGGTTCGATCCGCGGAAGGCCCACCGGCGCCATGAAGGCTGGCGGCGGAGGCAGAGTCATGCGGCCCATCCTATCTGATGGCGCGCAGCCGGCGGATGTCATCAGCATCGAGGCGGCAAGCATGGAGGCGGCCGCGTGCTTCCAGTTGCTTGGCATAGGTTCTGATCTCCTGTCGGGCCTGGGTGAGATGACGTTCGAGAGCGTCGACCTCGCGGGCAGCGGCAAGGGCCGCATCCCGCTGGGCGGCAAGCTCCGCTTCGGTGGCGGCAAGCCTGCGCGTGAGGGCCTGCTCGGCGCATCGACGCTTCGCTGACGCGGAGCCTTCAAGATAGGCTGCAGCCAACGCCACCGTGACGAGTGCGGCCCCAAGGACGATGCGCCCCAGTGGTGACAAGAGTCGTGCGATCATGGCGTCCTCCCCGAGCGATAGTCGGCGATACGGGCGGCAATGGCGCGCCGGGAGAAGAAGATGATCATGGCCGCGCCAAGGACGGCGACAAAGGGCCAGGAGCGATGCAGCAGCTCCGCCACCGCATGTAAGATCGCAATCAGCCGGCTGGTCATGCCGGCGGCCTGTTCGGCGGTTGAGAGCACCGGTTCGAGCCCGGCCATGACGCTGCCGGTGCCGACGACCAGGGAAGTCGCAATATTTGCCCGGCTGCTGGCGATGATACGGGAATGATCAGGCTTTCCCCCGGCGCGCAGGAGCGATACCGGGCGGCTTGTGTCGCTCCTTGCCAGGGCTGCGAGCGTGTCGCGGTCGAGATCGGCGTTGAGCGGCAGGTTCTGATCGGCCTTGAAGGCGAGCAAGGCGGCTCGTGTCCTTGTGCCCATGATGCCATCAACCGCGCCGGTCTCGTGATAGCCGAGCTCGATCAGCCGCCGCTGCAGGGCGCGAACGTCGGTCCCCTGATCGGGCATGGTCGCTGCGGCGTCGGGCCAGCGATAGCCCAGCACGCGGGCAGCGGGATAATGGGCAACCGACACCCTGTCTGCCTGATTGCCGCCGAGCACCGCGACGCGATCGTTCTGCCTGCCGACATAGAAGCCGACATGCCCCTGCCATGCACTGCGGCCGCGGCTGAGCACGACGATGCAGCCAGGGCGCGGTTCACTCAGCGGTGTGCCATAGTCGAGATAGGAGCGGGCCAGCAGGCTTCCCGTGCCGCGAAAGCCCGCCTCTGCCAGACAGGCACCAACGAAGGCGGCGCACCAGGCGGTGGAGTCGGGGTAGGCCCTGCCGGTTGCCCGACGGAAGAAGCCGGCAATGACCGGATTGTCGGCGCTGCCAGGTGCCTCGCTCGTGCCGAGATAGCGGCGGGCGGCGGCAAGCCACGGCGGCTCGCTGAAGGCAGAGGCGCTAGCCATGGCTGCCCTCCATGCCGCAGGATGCTGGCATGACTGCCCCATAGTCCGGCCAGGGAGCCGGGTCTGATTGGCTGTGATGCATGATGTCCCTCCTGCGGCCTAGGATAAGCGCGCCGTAGGGGAGGGGGATTAGTTTGCCGGAAAGCAGGCCCCGGCTGTTACGCCTCGCCGGTCAGGATACAATGGGCCTCGGCGAGCTCGGCGAGCACTTCGCGCAACAGGGCGTTGCGACCGGATGCATCCTCGACCCTGGTTCCTTCAAAAGACAGCGGCATCTGAGCGGAGCTTTCGAGAAAGGGCTCCGCACGGGAGGCGGTGAGGCGGGCATCGGCCCGCGCAGACTGAAGCGGACCCTCGTCGTCGGCGTCATGGGCCGCCGAGTCGTCTGCGGCCAGGACGGGCTCACGCCCCTCAGTGTCATCGGCGCCCGAAGGCAGGAGCGAGAGGGATGCGCCTTGCCCGGCCGACATGCGGCCGATCTCGGCCACGGCGGCGACGCCGCGCTCCTTGAGCAGTTTCTGGACGCCGCGGATCGTATAGCCCTCACCATAGAGCAGATGGCGGATGCCGCGCAGGAGCTCAACGTCATTGGGACGGTAGTATCGGCGACCACCGCCACGCTTCATGGGCCGGATCTGGTTGAACTTGCTTTCCCAGAACCGAAGCACGTGCTGGGGCACGTTCAAGTCTTCGGCGACTTCACTGATCGTCCGGAAGGCGTCCGGCGATTTATCCATCGATGACTTCCCGCAAGTTCAGAGGGTGTTCCGCAAGGGCGCCGTCAGGCTCAGCCTTCGCCGTTGTTGATATAGTCCTTCAAAACGTGGCTCGGACGGAAGACCAGCACCCGACGGGGTGAAATCGGCACTTCCTCCCGGGTCTTGGGATTGCGCCCGACGCGGCTCGACTTGCTCCGCACCATGAAGGTGCCGAAGGACGACAGCATGACCGACTCACCCTTCACCAGGGCATCGGCGATATGGTCGAGGACTGATTTAACCAATGCAGCGGATTCCGTCCGCGACAGGCCGACTTCGCGATGAACGGCTTCGCTCAGATCGGCGCGGGTCAAAGTTTTGCCGGACATGCCATTTTCCCCACTTGGTTCGGCTTAAACCTAGTCCCTGCGCGACATTCTGGTCAATAGCAAGGTCAGGCCAGCCGTTAACCTTTTCAGGTAACGTCGCGTCAGACAAGAGAAAAGAGTCAGTCGCCCGCAGCCAGTACGGCCAGCTTCTTGAAGCCCCGTCCGGCGAGCACATTGGCGGCCCGCATGGCACGGATACCGCTGCGGCAGCAGAGGACGATGCGGCCGGTCTGCGGGAGGTCGGCCGCGGCAATTTCGGTGGGCAGAATGCGGACTGCATCGGGAGTGACGGGCACTGGTGCCTCGGCTTCGTCCCTGAGCTCGATCACATGGTCATCCGGGGTCACCTCATCGAGGCCGACAAAGGGCATGCCGGGGCCTTCCTCCATAGCCGCCCCCTGGAAGCGGAAACCGCCGAAGGTCATCGTCCTGAGGTCAATGGAGACCAGGCGGCCGAGGGGCGAGGGTTCCTGACCCACGATGATCTGCAGGGCCATATGCGCCTGCAGACTGCCCAAGACGCCGACGCTCGAGCCCATGACGCCATTCTCGGCGCAGGAGCCCACCACGGTCGGCATGTCGGGAAAGACGGCACGATAGGAGGGGGCCTTGCCGCAGAAGGCGCCGACATAGCCGCGCTGCTCGAGCACTGAGGCGGAGACGAGCGGGATTTTCGCATCCCGGCAGGCATCGCTCAGCATGTAGGTCACGGCGAGGCTGTCGGCGGCATCAACCACCAGGTTCATGCCGCTCACCAGGGCGCGGGCATTCCCCGGCACGAGCCGCTCGACATGGGGCACAAGGCTGATTTCGGGATTATAGGCGGCTAGATTGGCGCAGGCTGCTTCCGCCTTCGGCCGGCCGATATCATCCATGCGGAACAGCGGCTGGCGATGCAGGTTCGAGAGCTCAACCCGGTCATGGTCCACTACCTCGATCCGGCCAACCCCGGCTCCGGCGAGAATCGGCAGGACGAAGGAGCCAAGACCGCCGGCGCCGACCACCAGCACGCGGGCGGAGGCAAGCGCCTTCTGGCCGTCCTTGCCGATGTCCTGAAGAATGATCTGGCGCGCGTAGCGGTCGCTCGTGGTCATGTCGCATGCTCCTCGCGCCGGAAGGCGGTGGCAGCAACCCATTCGCGGGTGCGGGCCTCCGGGTCCGGATTGAACAGGATGTCGGTGACGACCGAGGCGCTGTCAGCGCCGGCTTTCAGCACCTCGACGGCGCGCTCCGGGGTCAAACCGCCGATGGCGACCAGCGGCGTCCCGCCGACCCGCCGCTTCCATTCCGTTACCTTCTCGACCCCTTGCGGCGCCCAGGGCATCTTCTTGAGAATGGTCGGGAAGACCGGGCCCAAGGCCACATAATCGGGCTCAACCCCAAGGGCCCGATCGAGCTCGGCATCATCATGGGTGCTTACACCAAGTCGCAGGCCGGCCCTGCGGATTGCTGGCAGATCGGCGCCGTCGAGATCCTCCTGGCCAAGGTGGACGAAGTCGCAGCCCTCATCGATGGCGATCTGCCAATAATCGTTGACGATGAGCTGCGCGCCAGCGGCGCTACACCTGTCGCGGGCCTCGCGCACCTGGCGGCGAATTTCCGCCTCGGATTCATTTTTCAGCCGGAGCTGCACCAGACGCACGCCTTCGGGCAGGAGCCGGTCGAGCCAGCGGACATTGTCGATGATCAGATAGAAGGGGTCGAGCATCTGCAATTACCTGAAGGCCATGCCCAGCATGGGCGTTGAGGCGGCAGCCATGTCGCGGGCTTCCATGGGGCCGGCGCGCCACGCGGACCGCCCGGCGCGGATCGCGTCGCCAAAGGCGCGGGCCATGGCGACGGGATCGCCGGCCTTGGCCACGGCGGTATTGAGTAGCACCGCATCATAGCCCAGTTCCATGGCCTGGGCGGCATGGGAGGGAAGACCGATACCAGCATCGACCACCAGCGGAACATCCGGGAAATGCGCGCGCAGGCTGCGCAGGGCATAGATATTGTTCAGCCCACGGCCCGAGCCGATGGGCGCCCCCCAGGGCATGAGCACTTGGCAGCCGGCATCGAGCAGGCGGTCGGCGACACCCAGGTCTTCCGTCGTATAGGGGAAGACGCAGAAACCGTCAGCCGAGAGGATGCGCGCCGCTTCCACCAGGCCGAAGACATCGGGCTGAAGCGTATCATCGTCGCGGATGACCTCGAGCTTGATCCACGGGGTGTTGAAGATCTCCCGGGCCATCTGGGCCGTGGTTACCGCCTCCTTCACCGTGTGGCAGCCGGCCGTGTTCGGCAGCACGCGCACGCCGAGTCCGGAAATGAGCTGCCAGAAGGCATGGCCGGCGCGGACATTGGCCGATTCCCGCCGCAGCGAGACGGTCACGAGGTTGGTGCCGCTGGCCTTCACCGCATCAGCCAGAATGGCGGGCGAGGGGTACTGCGCCGTGCCGAGAAAGAGGCGAGAGGCCAGCTCTACGCCATATACCGTGAGCTTGTCGTCGGCGTTCATGGGTCAGCCCCCCTGCATGGGAGAGAGCACTTCGATCACGTCGCCGGCCGAGAGCTCCCGCTGCGCCCGTGCAGAAACCGGCACAAATTCCTCGTTGACCGCCGTGGCAACGACGATCGACCCATAGCCGACCTCCTGAAGCAGGTCGGCCAACGTGCGGCTCGTCACCTCACGCAATTCGCCGTTGATCGTCACCTTCATCCATAACCTCTGGGAAATAAGCATTGTCGAGGATGACTGCCGCCGCCATCCGGGAGACCGAAGGACTCAGCAGGAAGCCGTGGCGGTAGAAGCCGTTTACATAGACCGTGCGACCGTGGCGGCGGATGCGGGGCAGATTGTCCGGGAAGGCCGGGCGCGCATCGGTGCCGATCTCGAGAATTTCCGCTTCCGCGAAGGCGGGATGCAGGGCGTGGGCGCTGTTGAGCAGCTCCACCATGGAGCGCGCGGTAATGCGCGAGCGATCGTCGCTCTCGATCATGGTCGCGCCCAGCATGAAGACGCCATCGCCGCGCGGCACCACATAGAAGGGGATGCGCGGATGCAGCAGACGGATGGGCCGCGCGAACGACACGTCCGGGCAGCGCAGGATCAGCATCTCCCCCTTCACTCCGCGCAGATCGGTCAGATGATCGCGCGCAGCAAGGCCGCGGCAGTCGACCACCACATCAGAGTCTGCGTCGACAGTCTCGCCGTCGGTGCCGAAGCGGAAGCTCACACCCATGTCCGCCAGCCTGCGGCCGAGAACGGCAATGGCCTCGCGGGGATTGATGTGGGATTCCTCAGGGAAGAACAGGCCACGGCCGAAACGCCCGGCAAGGTCGGGCTCAAGTTCGGCGATGCGGTCGCCGTCGACCCACTCGAAGCCTCGGGTCATGCGGGAGAAGCGGTCGAGGTCGGCCAGGTCGCGGCGCTGGGCGACGACGAGGGTGCCGTTTACTTGGGTGTCCGGCAGGATGCGCCGCCAGTAGGTGAGGGCCTCCTTGCCGAGCTCGAGCACGATTTCCTCGGCGCTCTCGCGCTCGCACCAGGGCGCGAGCATGCCGCCGGCAAAGCGGGAGCAGGCGCCGGCGCCCAGTGTCGCGCTTTTCTCGATGATGGTGACTTCGGCACCGCGTTCGGCCAGGGCCAGGGCAGTGGTGAGCCCGGCAATGCCCGCACCGATGATCGTGACCCGTTTCATGCGCTTCCCATCCGGCATGCTGGCCGTTTCAGGATCGCGTTGGTCGGGAAGGATGCTTGGAAGGCAATCTATCCATCCCTTCGCCAGCGTGATCTGGATCAGGTTCGAAGGGTCGCCGTTGCGCGGCCGACGGTGGTCGGCCTGCCCAAAGGCCTCTCAGCCCCGAAGGGCTCCCCTTGGATGAAGCTGTGATACGCCATCCCAGCTCTGCCCGTCAAATGGTGCCCGAGAGCCGAGGCTTCAAGCGCGGGGCACCTTCACATACGCGAAACCGGAACCCCCGGGAGGCCAGGCCGTTGTCAGACCAAGGACAATCACAGAAGGAGACCACTCATGAATTGGGATCAGATCGCCGGCAAGTGGAAGCAGGTCAAGGGATCGGCCAAACAGCAGTGGGGTGAGCTCACGGAAGACGATCTCACCATTGCCGAGGGTGGCCGCGACAAGCTGGTCGGGCGGATCCAGGAGCGCTATGGACTTGCGAAGGATGAAGTGGAGCGGCAGGTCGACCATTGGACCAGCTCGCTGCGCTGAGCCGGCAGCATCCCTGACAGTGAATACCCCCGCGGGATCATTCCGCGGGGTTTTTTGTCAGTCATCGACCTCGGCGATGAGGTCGTATTCCTCGCTGGCAATGACCCTGGCCCGGTAGATCTCGCCCACCTTGAGATGCGGATGGTTGGGCAGGAAAACGTTGCCGTCGATTTCCGGCGCGTCCCACACCGACCGGCCGATCGCCTCGTCTTCCTCGTCATCCACCTCGTCAATGATGACGTCAATCTCGCGGCCGACCTTGCCGGCCATGATCTCGGCGCTGATCTCGGCCTGGACCTGCATGAAGCGGTGCCAGCGTTCTTCCTTGACCTCATCCGGCACATGGTCGGGCAATGCGTTGGCGGCAGCGCCCTCGACCGCCTCGTAGCGGAAGCAGCCAACCCGATCGAGACGGGCTTCCTTCAGCCAGTCCAGGAGATAGCTGAAATCCTCCTCGGTCTCGCCGGGGAAACCGACGATGAAGGTGGAGCGGATGGCGAGGTCCGGGCAGATCCTGCGCCAGGAGGCCAGCCGGTCCAGCACCTTGGCCTGATTGGCCGGGCGGCGCATGTTCTTCAGCACATTGGGGCTGGCATGCTGAAAGGGGATGTCGAGATAGGGCAGGATCTTGCCCTCGGCCATCAGAGGAATGAGGCCATCGACATGGGGATAGGGGTAAATGTAGTGCATGCGCACCCAGATCCCGAGCTTCGACAGTTCCTCGGCGAGGGGAACGATGCGGGCCTCGATCTCGCGGCCACGGAACTTGCTCGTCGCATATTTCAGGTCGAGACCATAGGCGCTGGTATCCTGCGAGATGACCAGCAGTTCCTTGACGCCGGAGCGGGCCAGCTGTTCGGCCTCGTACATGACATTGGCGGCCGGCCGTGACTTCAGGTCGCCGCGCAGGCTCGGGATGATGCAGAAGGTGCAGCGATTGTTGCAGCCCTCGGAAATCTTCAGATAGGCGTAATGGCGCGGCGTGAGCCTCAGGCTTTCCTGCGGCACCAAACTGATGAAGGGATCATGCACCGGCGGCACGGCGGACTGCACGGCCTCGACCACGGCCTCATACTGATGCGGGCCAGTGATGGCCAGCACGCCGGGGTGCTGCTCCCGGATGCGCTCGGCCTCGACACCCATGCAGCCGGTCACGATCACCCGGCCGTTCTCATTGAGCGCCTCGCCGATGGCGGCAAGCGACTCTTCCTTCGCGCTGTCGAGGAAGCCGCAGGTGTTCACGATCACCACATCGGCGCCGTCATAATCGGGCGAAATCGAATAGCCGGTCGCGCGAAGCTGCGACAGGATCCGCTCGCTGTCGACGAGCGCCTTGGGGCAGCCGAGGCTGACCATGCCAACGGTGGGCGTATGAGTGTTCTGTGTCTTCACGCTGGGACTACCGATTTTCCGACTGGCACTCTCTAGTGCGGGCGTTGTGGAAATGGAAGCATGAACAGCCGCGACTCGTGGTCCACTCGCGTCACGTCTTCATGAGCGGGACTTGTCCGCGGCCTTCCATTCCCGAGGGCGACAATGGGTGACCGTGAGCCCGAACCTTCACTTTGTGCCCGGGGGCATGCACACCCCGAGGCTCTCGGTGCAGATGGCGATATCGGGGGCGAAGACGTCCACCGCGTTCTCGAAGCCATGAAGCCTGTGCTCGCCCACAGGCCGCCAGTAACCATCAAAGGTGCGGCGAAACTCGCCGCTGGCCAGCACCGGCTCGCCCAGCGCCTTACACAGCTGCTCGAGACGGGCCACCTCATTTACCGCTGCACCGAAGACCGAGAAGGTCAGCCGGTCGGGCACGCCCACATTGCCGAACATGACGTCGCCATAGTGCAGTCCGATCACGCAGTCGAGCGGCGAGCGGCCATCGGCAATGCGGCGGCTGTTGTTCTCGGCGAGGCGGATGCGCGCCTTGAGCGCCGCCTTGAGTGCCGCCCGGCCGCCCTTCTCCTCATTGTCGTTGAAGATCGCCAGCACAGCATCGCCGATGAAGCTCAGAACCTCGCCACCATGGGCGATGACTTCGGTTGCCACCACGTCGAAATAATCGTTGAGTGTGTCGATATATTCCTGTCGCGACAAAAGGTCTGCCAGCCGGGTCGAGCCGCGCATGTCGGCATACCAGATCGCCGCACGGATCGTCTCGCCATCGCCACGCTTGATCTGGCCCGACAGCACCCGGCTGCCGGCCTGGGAGCCGAGATAGGTCTTCATGACGATGGTGGCGAGATTGGTCCGCACCGCCATCTTGCAGGCGACCGCCAGCCGGCGCTGCACCTTCTTCAGGGCCAGGATCTCGTCAGGCTGGAAGCCGCCGGAACGGTCTGTCGTCCAAGATCCAGCCATGCCGCGCATGTCGTCTTCGGCCGCCTCCTGAAAGGGCACCATGAAGGCGTAGTAATCGACGCCGCCGAGCTTCACCAGGTCCTCGAAGATCGGAAACTCGCCAACGGTCTCGTCATTTAGCGGGCGCCGGAGCCAGGTAACCTGATCGCGCGCCATCTTGCCAAAGGGGCTCAGGCGCCAGCCTTCGAGCTGGCCGCCCTCGGGCTGGTGATAGTACTTGTTGACGGTGACGCCCAAGCCACGCGTCCAGGTATAACCCACCGCCCGGTATAGAGGGTGGATCATGGAGAAGCCGAAGAAAGCCCGCAGTATCGGGAGGCCCGCGTCGATCAGCCGGTCGCAGCAACCATCGATGATTGAAGCGATGTCATGGTCGCGGAGGGCCTGATCCATCAGCCACTCAGACACGTCCTCGATCAGGTCCCAATCGGGCGCGATTGAGGGAATTCTAGACTCGGTCTCCGACATACCACTCCCTCTCTCTGCATATCTACAGTTTACCGTGAAGACGGACCCGGCTAAAAGCCCGAACGAAAACGAATTCGCGGAGTGGGCATAAAGTCATGTTCAGTAAGATTCTCATCGCAAATCGTGGCGAAATTGCCTGCCGGGTCATCCGCACAGCCAAGAAGATGGGGATTGCGACGGTTGCCGTCTACTCCGATGCCGACGCCCGCGCACTTCATGTTCAGGAGGCTGACGAAGCCGTGCGGATCGGGCCGGCACCGGCAGCACAGTCCTATCTCGTCATTGACGAGATCATTCGCGCCTGCAAGGAGACCGGCGCCCAGGCCGTTCATCCCGGCTACGGCTTCCTGTCGGAGAACGCCGCCTTCGCCAGGGCGCTGGCAGAGAACGGCATCGCCTTCATCGGTCCCAATGTGCGCGCCATCGAAGCGATGGGTGACAAGATCGAATCAAAGCGCTTCGCCGATGCCGCCGGCGTCAACACTGTGCCGGGCTTCCTCGGTGAGATCGAGACGGCGGACGACGCCATCCGGATCGCCGACGAGATCGGCTATCCGGTGATGATCAAGGCCTCGGCCGGCGGCGGCGGCAAGGGCATGCGCATCGCCGCGACCCGCGACGAGGTGAAGGAAGGTTTCGAGCTGGCACGCGCCGAAGCCCGCGCCAGCTTCGGCGACGAGCGCGTCTTCATCGAGAAGTTCGTTGTCAATCCGCGCCATATCGAGATCCAGGTGCTGGGCGACAAGCACGGCAATGTGATCTATCTGGGCGAGCGCGAGTGCTCCATCCAGCGTCGTAACCAGAAGGTGGTGGAAGAGGCCCCCAGCGCCTTCCTCGATGAGGCAACCCGAGCTGCCATGGGCGCGCAGGCGGTGGCGCTGGCCAAGGCGGTCGATTACGAGAGCGCCGGCACGGTCGAGTTCATCGTCGACCAGAACAAGAACTTCTACTTCCTCGAGATGAACACCCGCTTGCAGGTGGAGCATCCGGTGACCGAGCTTATCACCGGCGTCGATCTGGTGGAGCAGATGATCCGGGTGGCCGCGGGCGAGGTGCTCTCCCTCAAGCAGGAAGACATCAAGCTCAACGGCTGGGCGATCGAGAGCCGCATCTATGCCGAGGATCCTTATCGCAACTTCATGCCGTCCATCGGTCGCCTGGTGCGCTATCAGCCGCCAGCCGAAGGCACCAATGACGAAGGTCTGATCATCCGTAACGATACCGGCGTCTATGAAGGCGGCGAGATCTCGATGTATTACGACCCGATGATCGCCAAGCTGTGCACCTGGGCGCCCACCCGCGAGCAGGCCACGGAGCACATGGCCAAGGCGCTCGACGCCTTCTATATCGACGGCATCCAGCACAACATTCCCTTCGTCTCGGCCATCATGCAGCATCCGCGCTGGAAGTCGGCGGCGCTGACCACGGCCTTCATCGCCGAGGAATTCCCCAGCGGCTTCCAGGGCGCCAAGGTCGACGCCACGCTGACCACGCGGCTTGCGGCGGTCGCCACCTTCCTCGATCACATCGAGAACGAGCGCAAGCGCCTGATCAGCGGCCAGCTGCGGGGCAAGCCGGTCGAATTCTCGCGCGATCGCGTGGTGTCGATCGGCAATGAGTGGGTGTCCTTCGTGGTGGATGACGAGGAGGCAGACACGATCTTCCTGCGCTCGCCCAACGGCGCGGGCGATATCGAGATCAATGGCAGCTGGATGTCGGGCGGCAAGCTGTGGACCGGCACGATCGACGGGGTCGACATGACCGTGCAGGTGCGCCGCGTGCTCAACGGCTACCGGCTCGCCCATGGCGGCGTGGAGCTGGTGGCGCGGGTCTATACCAAGCGCGAGGCTGAGCTGGTGAAGCTCATGCCGGAGAAGCTGCCGCCGGATACGTCCAAGATGCTGATCTGCCCGATGCCGGGCCTTGTCATCTCCATCGATGTGGCGGTGGGCGACGAGGTCAAGGCGGGCCAGCCGGTCTGCGTGGTCGAGGCCATGAAGATGCAGAACGTGCTGCGCGCCGAGCGCGACTCGAAGGTAACGGCGATCAATGCGGCGCCGGGCGGTACGCTGGCGGTTGGCGACGTGATCATGGAATTCGAATAAGCCGCCAGCGGCTCAAGCAATGTCCCTGGAAAAGCCGGGCGCAGCGCTGCGCCCGGCTTTTTTGTTCCGGCAGCGGGAAGTCAACACCGGCAGATCTGGCGCCGGGTTGCAACCCCGTGGTAGTTCTTTTCTGCAAAGAATTGAGTCTGCCACTGTTGTGGGGAGGATGGCGTGCAGGACATCGACTGGAAATTCTTGTTGCTCGATTACGAAGGCCGCATCAACAGAGCCAAGTGGTGGCTCGGCATGGGGGCGGTGATCATCCTGTCGCTCATCGGCTACATGATTTTCGGCGACAACGGACTGCTGGCGCTGCTGTTCAACATACTGCTGCTGTTCTTGACCCTGTGCGTGCACATCAAACGCTGCCACGACCGCGACCAGTCGGGCTGGTGGGTGCTGCTGCTGCTCATTCCGGTGATCGGTTTTATCTGGGCGATCATCAATCTCGGCATTCTCGAGGGAACGCGCGGGCCAAACCGCTTTGGTCCCGATCCGCTGGGGCAGGGCTGACGCAAGGTGCAAAACGGCAAGGCCGCCCCAGGGGCGGCCATTGTCACGTTCCAGCAAAGAAGGCCCGTCGCGCAGGCGCCAGGGGCGGCCTATTCCGCCGCGCGCTGGTGCAGCGGGCGCCGCTCCAGGACTTCCTTCAGGAAGCGACCGGTATGGGAGCGCTCGTTGGCCGCGATCTCCTCGGGCGTTCCGGCGGCCACCAGCTCACCGCCGCCATCGCCGCCCTCCGGTCCCATGTCGATGATCCAGTCGGCGGTCTTGATCACCTCGAGATTGTGCTCGATCACCACTACCGTATTGCCCTGGTCGACCAGCTCGTGAAGCACCTCGAGCAGCTTGGCCACGTCGTGGAAGTGCAGGCCGGTCGTCGGCTCGTCGAGGATGTAGAGGGTGCGGCCGGTGGCGCGCCGTGAGAGTTCCTTGGCGAGCTTCACGCGCTGGGCCTCGCCGCCAGACAGGGTGGTCGCCTGCTGGCCGACCTTGATGTAGCCAAGGCCGACGCGCTCGAGAGTCTCCATCTTGTCGCGCACCGCCGGCACGGCCTTGAAGAATTCCCGCGCCTCGGACACCGTCATGTCGAGGATGTCGGCGATGGACTTGCCCTTGTAGGTGACCTCGAGCGTCTCGCGGTTGTAGCGCTTGCCGTGGCAAACGTCGCAGGTCACGTAGATGTCGGGCAGGAAGTGCATCTCGATCTTGATCAGGCCGTCGCCCTGACAGGCCTCGCAGCGTCCGCCCTTGATGTTGAAGGAGAAGCGGCCCGGCTGATAGCCGCGAGCCTGGGCCTCCGGCAGTCCGGCGAACCATTCCCGGATCGGGGTGAAGGCGCCGGTATAGGTCGCCGGGTTCGAGCGCGGGGTGCGGCCGATGGGTGACTGGTCGATGTCGATGACCTTGTCGAGCTGCTCCAGCCCGTCAATGCGCTCATGCGCACCAGGCTGCAGACGCGTGCCCATCAGTCGGCGGGATGCGGCCCGGAACAGGGTGTCGATGGTGAAAGTCGACTTGCCCGAGCCCGACACGCCGGTCACGCAGGTGAACAGGCCCAGCGGAATGTGGGCGGTGACGTTCTTGAGGTTGTTGGCATGGGCGCCGACGACAGTGATCTGCCGCTTAGGATCGGGCTTGCGGCGGTTGGCGGGAATGTGGACCTGACGCTTGCCCGTGAGATATTGGCCGGTGAGGCTTGCCGGATTGGCCATGACCTTCTCGGGCGTGCCCTTGGCCACGATCTCGCCGCCATGAACGCCGGCGCCAGGGCCGATATCGACAACATAGTCTGCGGTGCGGATGGCATCCTCGTCATGCTCGACGACAATGACCGTGTTGCCGAGATCGCGCAGACGGCGCAGCGTATCGAGCAGGCGGGCATTGTCGCGCTGGTGCAGGCCGATGGAGGGCTCGTCCAGCACATAGAGCACGCCGGTGAGGCCCGAGCCGATCTGGCTCGCCAGCCGAATGCGCTGGCTTTCACCGCCGGACAAGGTGCCGGAATTGCGCGACAGGGTAAGATAGTCGAGGCCCACATCCACCAGGAACTTCAGCCGCTCCCGGATTTCCTTCAGGATGCGCGCGGCGATCTCGCGCTGCTTCTCGGTGAGGGTTTCCTCGACGCCTGAGAACCAGGCCATGGCCTCGCGGATCGACTTCTGCGATGCCTCGCCGATATGGTGACCTGCGATCTTCACGGCCAGCGCCTGGGGCTTCAGGCGATAGCCGTTGCAGGCCTCGCAGGGGTGGTCGGACTGATATTGCGAGAGCTCGTCACGCACGGCGCTCGAATCGGTCTCGCGCCAGCGCCGCTCGATGCTGGTGAGCACACCCTCGAAAGTCTTGGTGGTGCGGTAGCTGCGCAGGCCATCGGCATAGATGAAGGTGATCTTCTCGCGCTTCGAGCCGTGGAGGATCACATCGCGGATATGCTCCGGCAGATCCTGCCAGGGTGTATCCATGGAGAAATCATAATGCCGGGCCAAGGCTTCGAGGGTCTGGGTGTAGTAAGGCGAGGTGGTGCCCGTCTTGGCCCAGGGCAGGATCGCGCCCTCGCGCAGGGACAGTTCCGGCTCGGGGACGACCAAGTCTTCCTCGAAACGCAGTTCGGTGCCAATGCCGTCGCAGCGCGGGCAGGCGCCGAAAGGGTTGTTGAAGGAGAACAGGCGCGGCTCGATCTCGTCGATGGTGAAGCCGGAGACCGGGCAGGCGAAGCGCTCGGAGAAAGTGATCTGGCGGGGCGAGCCGTCCTCGTTCCTCTCGTCGGCGAACTCGACCACCGCCAAGCCATCGGCTAGCCCGAGCGCCGTCTGCAGGCTGTCGGCGAGGCGGCTGGCAATGTCGGCGCGCACCACCAGTCGATCCACCACCACGTCGATATTGTGCTTGTACTTCTTGTCGAGGGCAGGGGCTTCCTCGATCGGGTAGAATTCGCCATTGATCTTCACCCGCTGGAAGCCCTGCTTCTGCAGGTCGGCAAGTTCCTTGCGATATTCGCCCTTGCGGCCGCGGACGATGGGGGCGAGCAAGTAGATGCGGCTGCCCTCGGGCAGGGCGAGGATGCGGTCGACCATCTGGGAGACGGTCTGGCTCTCGATGGGCAGGCCGGTCGCCGGCGAATAGGCGGTGCCGACGCGCGCAAAGAGCAGGCGCATGTAGTCGTAGATCTCGGTGACCGTACCCACGGTCGAGCGCGGATTGCGCGACGTCGTCTTCTGCTCGATGGAGATCGCCGGGGAAAGGCCGTCGATCTGGTCGACATCCGGCTTCTGCATCATCTCGAGGAACTGGCGCGCATAGGCCGAGAGAGACTCGACATAGCGCCGCTGGCCCTCGGCATAGATCGTGTCGAAGGCAAGCGATGACTTGCCAGAGCCTGACAGCCCGGTGAAGACGATGAGACGGTCCCGCGGGAGGTCGATCGAGACGTTCTTGAGATTATGCTCGCGGGCGCCCTGGACAGACAGGACGGTGCGTGCGGTCGAACGGTCAAGATCACTGCTCATATGGGCCATCCGCGTCGGGCTCAATGCAGCCCCGATGTATATGATGATGCACGGAACATTACAAGAACAAACAGATGCGGTTCCGGAGAGAATGCAGTCCGTGCGGAAATCGTCCCGTGATGTAGTACCTGCGGGGCCGGCGAACAATGACTCAATGCGGCGGCAGGACTATGGCCCGCGTCCGATCAGCTTGCGGAACAGGTCCTGGCTTGCTGCCATTTCTTCCTTCACCCACTGGCGGAAGTGATGAGCGGCGCGGCTCTCGCTCGCACCCTGGGGGCGCACGAAATAGTAGGATTCCTGCGGCAAATCGATGTCGAAGGGGCGGATGAGCCAGCCCTCGGCGAGGCTGTCGACGGCAACCACGTTGTCGGCGAGGGCGAAGCCCTGGCCCGCCTCCGCCGCCTCGATGGCAAGATGTCCCTGGAGCATGGGGCCGCGGGTCGGATCGACGCCGCGGGCGCCGGCGGCGCTCAGCCACTCGCTCCACCAGTGTCGCGATTCCTCGTGCAGGAGGGTGAAATGGCGCAGGTCGTTGGGATTCCTGAGTCTGCGGCCGGCGAGCAGATCCGGGCTGCAGACCGGAAAGACCGCCGCTTGCACCAGCAGCTCCGCCTCCACGTCTTCCCAGTCGCCATCACCCATGCGGATGCCGAGTTCTGCCGGATCGGCACGGAAATTGGCAAGCGTGTCGGTCGGGTCGAGATTGAGGCTGATCTCCGGGTGACGCTCGATGAAACGGCCAAGCCGCGGCACGAGCCAGCGGGCGGCAAAGGCGGTCTGCACCGTGACGGTGAGCTCGCGGGGGCCGGCCTCGTCCGACATCGCCTCGCTTATGGCATCGGCCAGTTCGTCGAAGAGAGGGGTGAGGCGGCGGCTCAGCCGGTCACCGGCAGCGGTCAGTTCGACGCCGCGCCCGGTGCGGCGGAATAGCGGGGTGCCCAACCATTCCTCCAGGTCACGGATATGGCGGCTGATGGCGGCATGGGTCACTGCCAATTCCTCGGCGGCATTGGTAAAACTTTCGTGCCGGGCAGCGGCCTCGAAGGCGCGGACGGCGCGGAGGGAGGGAAGTCGGCGTGCCATCCTGTAACTTTATATTACATGTCGAGTCAGGAAAAGCCGTTTGAAAAAGACACGCGACGGGCGCATCTAAGCGCCATCTGCAACTGATACAGGAGCAAGGGATGCGCTGGATTATCAATGCCTATGTCGATGTTTGCCGTGCGCTGATGAGCGACGTGAGCATGTTCGACGGGGCATCCGCCTTCCAGACTGCTCGCCGGAAATCGTAATCTTCGGTGAGGGCCACGCACCGCTTGGACAGGCTGATGGGTGTCCGGCCGGAGCGTGGTCCATGTTTTTCGTCAAATTTCTTTTGTATGGAACAAATAGGGAACATTTGCTATTTCTGCATGCTCCGCTGTGGAATGATCCCGGGATGGGTGGTTAACGGGCTTCGCTGGGATTAGGTTGGGGGCAAATGTGACGCGCCGAAAAGGAGAAGTCTAATGGCAGGGTCAGTGAACAAGGTCATCCTGATCGGCAATCTGGGCAAGGATCCGGAAATTCGCCGCACGCAGGATGGCAGGCCGATTGCCTCGTTCAGCGTGGCGACGTCGGAGCAGTGGCGGGACCGCAATACCGGTGAGCGCAAGGAGCGCACCGAGTGGCACAATATCGTCGTGTTCAACGAAGGGCTGTGCAAAGTCGTAGAGAACTATCTGCGCAAGGGGTCGAAGGTCTACATCGAAGGCCAGCTGCAGACCCGCAAATGGCAGGACAAGGAAGGCAATGACCGCTACACGACGGAAGTCGTCCTGCAGGGCTTCAACTCCACCCTGACCATGCTTGATGGTCCCTCTGGCCGCGGTGGCAGCGCTTCCGACTATGGCAATGACGACGGCGGCGATTTCGGCCGCACCGGCCCCATGGACCGTGGCTTCGGCGGCGGGCAGCGGCGCCAGTCCGGCGGCTTCTCCGAGGAGCTCGACGACGAAGTGCCGTTCTGAGGTGCCCGTGTGACCGGTGGCGCTCACACAGCGGGTCCACATCTCACCGTTTGACCCGGACAGGGTTCCCTGCTTCGATCCCCTTTCCGGGCGCCGCGGCCTGACCGGGTGTCCGCAACAGGCGTGAGGAGGCGAGGGCGCGTGCCCGTCGCTGTCAGGGAGAAGCCAGGAGCGTTCCGCAATGCTTGCCAATGACTTTCCGACTCTCGATTTCGGTCTCGGCGATACCGGGGACATGCTGAGGGAGACGGTCAGGTCGTTTACCGCGAACGAGATCGCCCCGATCGCGGCGGAAATCGACCGGACCAACGAGTTTCCCCGCCATCTCTGGCCCAAGCTCGGCGAGCTCGGCCTGCACGGGATCACGGTGGAGGAGGAATATGGCGGCGCGGGGCTCGGCTATCTCGAGCATTGCGTGGCCATGGAAGAAATCTCCCGCGGCTCGGCATCGGTAGGCCTCTCCTATGGCGCGCATTCAAATCTCTGCGTGAACCAGATCCGGCGCAATGGCACCGACGAGCAGAAGCGCCGCTATCTGCCCAAGCTCCTGTCCGGGGAACATCTTGGCGGGCTGGCCATGTCCGAGCCGGGCGCGGGGTCGGATGTCGTCTCCATGCGGCTCAGGGCCGAAAAGAAAGGCGACCGCTACATCCTCAACGGCACGAAGTTCTGGATCACCAATGGCCCGGGCGGCGACGTGATCATCGTCTATGCCAAGACTGATCCGGAGGCTGGGCCGCGCGGAATCACGGCCTTCATCGTCGAGACCAAGTGGAAGGGCTTCCGGGTCGCCCAGAAGCTCGACAAGCTCGGCATGCGCGGGTCGGATACGGGCGAGCTCGTCTTCGAGGACTGCGAGGTGCCGGAAGAGAACGTGCTCGGCGCGGTGGGCCGCGGCGTCAATGTGCTCATGTCAGGCCTCGACTATGAGCGGGTGGTGCTCGCCGCAGGCCCCCTCGGCATCATGCAGGCCTGTCTCGACATCGTCATGCCCTATGTGCATGACCGCAAGCAGTTCGGCCAGCCGATCGGCACCTTCCAGCTCATGCAGGGGAAGATCGCCGACATGTACACGACGCTCAATGCGGCGCGGGCCTATGTCTATGCGGTGGCGCGCGCCTGCGACCGGGGGCAGACGACGCGCAAGGACGCCGCTGGCGCCATCCTGTTCGCTGCTGAAAAGGCTACCTGGATGGCGCTCGAGGCGATCCAGTGTCTCGGCGGCAACGGCTATATCAACGACTATCCGACAGGGCGACTGCTGCGCGATGCCAAGCTCTACGAGATCGGAGCGGGCACGTCGGAGATCCGGCGGATGCTGATCGGGCGCGAACTGTTCGGCGAGACCGGCTGAGCCGCAATGCTCCAGCATGACCGCGGGGCGCTCTGTGACGCAGGGCGCCCGGTGCAATTCCCCGCGCGCCCGCCTTGCAATTGCCGCGCTGACGGCGTATAGGGCGCCTGTTGACACACACACGCGGATGCTAGGCGTGCGTACCTTACATAGCGCGCGTCCTTCCGGTGCCGGGCCTGGTGGTCCGGTCACACTCATCCGCGGCGGTTTAACCGGAAAAGGGAGTATCCTGGCATGGCACTGCCGGAATTCACAATGCGTCAGCTGCTGGAAGCAGGCGTTCACTTCGGCCACCAGACTCACCGCTGGAACCCAAAGATGGGCAGCTTCATCTATGGTGAGCGCAACGGCATCCACATCATCGACCTGGCGCAGACCGTCCCGCTGCTTCATCAGGCTCTTGTCGCCGTGCGCGATGTCGTCGCCGCCGGCGGCCGCGTGCTGTTCGTCGCCACCAAGCGCCAGGCTTCCGATGTGGTCGCCGAGAGCGCCCGCCGCTGCGCGCAGTACTACATCAATCACCGCTGGCTCGGTGGCACACTGACCAACTGGAAGACGATCTCGCATTCGATTCGTCGCCTGCGTCAGCTTGAGGACATGCTTTCCCAGGAGCATCTCGGCCTGACGAAGAAGGAAACCCTGAACCTGACCCGCGAGCGCGACAAGCTCGAGCGCGCCCTCGGCGGTATCAAGGACATGGGCGGCATTCCTGACCTGATGTTCGTCATCGACACCAACAAGGAAGCCATCGCGATCCAGGAGGCCAAGAAGCTTGGCATCCCGGTGGTGGCCGTGGTCGACACCAACTGCGATCCGAAGGGCATCAATTACCCGATCCCGGGCAATGATGACGCCGGTCGCGCCATCGCCCTCTACTGCGACCTGATCTCGCGCGCTGCCCTCGAGGGCATCTCGCTGGCCCAGGGCGCTGCCGGCTTCGATATCGGCGAGTCGGTTGATCCGGTGGAGGAAGTGGCCCTGGATGACGCCGGCGCCGCCGGTGACGCGGATGAGACCGATCTCGGCTTTCCCCGCCTGGCCGCTCCGCAGGGGCCGGTCGATGACCTGAAGAAGATCACGGGCCTTGGCCCGACGGTCGAGAAGAAGCTGAACGAGCTGGGCATCTTCCACTTCTGGCAGATCGCCGAGATGAATACGGATCAGATCCGCGCGCTTGACGACGCGCTGTCCTTCAAGGGCCGCGTCGAGCGGGACGACTGGGTAGCCCAGGCGCGCTCCCTGGCCGGCATGGACGCCTGATCGTCCGTGACCAGAAGCGCCGCCCTCAGATCCTGAGGGCGGCTTTTTTCAATTACTAGTTTCGAGGATCCGTGATGGCTGAGATCACCGCAAGCATGGTCAAGGAGCTGCGCGAGCTTACCGGCGCCGGCATGATGGACTGCAAGAGTGCGCTCGCCGAGACCAATGGCGACATGACCGCCGCTATCGACTGGCTGCGCAAGAAGGGCCTGTCGAAGGCCGCCAAGAAATCGTCGCGCGTCGCCGCCGAAGGTCTGATCGGCGTGGCAACCGACGGCAACAAGGGCGCCGTCGTCGAGGTCAACTCGGAAACCGACTTCGTCGCCCGCAACGAGACCTTCCAGAAGATGGTCAGCGAGATCGCCGGTCTTGCCATCGGCGCCAAGGGCGACATCGAGGCCCTCAAGGCCGCGACGACCGCCAGCGGCAAGTCGGTGGCCGATCTCGTGACCGAGAACGTGGCCACCATCGGCGAGAACATGAATGTCCGCCGCACGGGCTACATCGAAGTCAGCGAAGGCGTGGTCGCTGCCTATGTGCACAGCCAGGTCGTGCCCGGCCTTGGTAAGATCGGCGTCCTCGTCGGTCTCGAGTCCACCGGCGACAAGGCGAAGCTGCTGGCCTATGGCCGTCAGATCGCCATGCACATCGCCGCAGCCAGCCCCATCGCCGTGAATCCGGAAGATGTTGATTCCAGCCTGATCGACCGTGAGCGCGATGTGCTCGCCGCCCAGGCCCGCGAATCGGGCAAGCCGGAAGACATCATCGCGAAGATGGTCGAAGGCCGCCTGCGCAAGTACTACGAGGAAGTCGTCCTGCTGCACCAGATCTACGTCATCGACGGCGAGAGCACGGTCGGCAAGGCGATCAAGGAAATGGAGAAGGATGTCGGTGCCCCGATTAAGGTCGCTGCCTTCGCCCGTTTCGCCATCGGCGAGGGTATCGAGCGCGAAGTCTCCGATTTCGCCAGCGAGGTTGCTGCGGCGGCTGGCGCGTGAGCGCTTGATCGGATGATTGCGCTGTCGTCCATCCCAGTAGTAAAGGTGGGGAATGACTGATTTTCCCCACACCAAACGCGTATTGCTGAAGCTTTCCGGCGAGGCCCTGATGGGCGGCAAGGCCTATGGCATCGACATGGCCATGGTCCAGCGGGTCGCGTCGGAAATCGGCGAAGTTACCAAGCAGGGCATCGAGCTCTGCGTGGTGGTCGGCGGCGGCAATATCTTCCGCGGCGTTGCCGGGGCCGCCCAGGGCATGGATCGTGCCCGGGCGGACCATATCGGCATGCTGGCCACGGTGATGAATGCCCTGGCCCTCGACAACGCGCTTGCCCAGGCAGGCGTCGCCTCCCGGGTGCTTTCCGCCATATCCATGCCGCAGGTCTGCGAGCCCTATATCCGGCCGCGCGCCCTGCGCCATCTCGAAAAGGGGCGGGTCGTGATCTTCGCGGCCGGCACCGGCAATCCCTATTTCACCACCGATACCGCCGCGACCCTGCGCGCTGCAGAAATGGGCTGCATGGCCATTCTGAAGGGAACCAGCGTCGATGGCGTCTATTCGGCCGATCCGAAGAAGGACCCGACGGCGGTGCGTTATGACAGCATCACCTATCGGGCGATGCTCGAGCAGGACCTGAAGGTCATGGATCCTTCGGCGGTCACGCTTGCGCGCGATAACGATATCTCCCTAATCGTCTTTTCGATCCGTGAGGAAGGTATGCTGCCCAAGGTCATCAAGGGCCAGGGGCGGTATACGGTCATCGGAAACGGAACGGCCGACTGACGGCCCAGGACAAAGCGAGTGGACTATGTCAGAGCCCAAGGCAATGGACATTAACGACATCAAGCGGCGCATGCAGGGCGCGCTTGCCAAGCTCAAGGAAGAGTTCAGCGGCCTTCGCACCGGTCGTGCCTCGGTTTCACTGCTCGAGCCGGTGACCGTCGAGGCCTATGGCGCCACCATGCCGCTCAACCAGGTCGCGACCGTCACCGCGCCTGAGGCGCGCATGCTCACCGTCCAGGTGTGGGACCGCAGCATGGTGTCGGCCGTGGACAAGGCCATCCGCAATTCGGGCCTCGGTCTCAACCCGATCACCGAAGGGCAGACCCTGCGCGTGCCAATCCCCGAGTTGTCACAAGAACGCCGCAAGGAACTTGCTAAAGTTGCGCATGGCTATGCCGAACAGGCAAAAGTTGCCGTGCGAAACGTGCGGCGCGATGGTATGGATCAGCTGAAGCGGTTGGAGAAGGAAGGCGAAATCAGCCAGGACGAGCATCGCGCCTGGGCTGAGGACGTCCAGAAGGTGACCGATCAGATCATCAAGGAAGTTGACGAGGCACTGGCCGCCAAGCAGGCTGAGATCCTGAAGGTCTGATACGTCCCGGATTCGCGCGTTTGCTGCTTTCAGCCGCGGGTGGAGTACATGTCTCTACGGATTAGTCGGTTGAACGAACAAGGCGCAGCATCCACCCCGAGTGGCCACGGCTCCATTCCGAAGCACGTGGCCATTATCATGGACGGAAACGGGCGGTGGGCAAAGAAACGCTCGCTGCCCCGCTCCATCGGCCACAGCCGGGGAGTCGAGGCGGTTCGCCGGACCGTGGGCGCGGCGCTCGAATTCGGCATCGAATATCTCACCCTCTACAGTTTCAGTTCGGAAAACTGGAGCCGGCCCAAGGAAGAGGTCGGCTATCTGCTCAATCTGCTGCGGCGCTTTGCCCAGCGCGACGTGGCGGAACTGCACCAGCAGGGCGTCCGCATCCGCATTGTCGGCGACCGCGAAAATCTCGCCCCGGACATCGTTGACCTGATCGAGCGTTCCGAGGCGCTCACCCGGGACAATACGGCGCTGCAGCTGGTGGTGGCCTTCAATTACGGCGCGCGTGACGAGCTTGCCCGGGCCATGAGGCGCATTGCCGAACAGGTGAAGGCCGGCCTTCTCTCGCCCGGCGAGATCGACAGCGCCCTGATCGACCGACATCTGGATACGGCCGGCATTCCCGATCCCGACCTGATCATCCGCACCAGCGGCGAGCAGCGCCTGTCCAACTTCCTCCTGTGGCAGAGCGCATATGCCGAATTCGTGTTCGTGGACGAGCCATGGCCGGAATTCGACCGGGAGCTGTTCGCCAACGCGATCCGGGCCTACATGGCGCGCGACCGGCGCTTCGGCGGCGTCGCCGTGCCGACCGCCTGACAAGGGGTCAACGTGTCATCCTCCAGCAAATGGAATGATCTGGCCGTGAGGACGGCCTCGGCGCTCGTGATCGCGCCGGTCGTCATCGTGCTGGCCTGGGCGGGGGGCGTGTGGTTTGCAGCACTTCTCGCCATTGCCGGCGCATGCCTGGCGTTCGAATGGTGCCGTCTGGTTTACGGGGCGGATGAGCGGCCGCAGCTTTTCGTCCACAGTGCGGGCGCCGTGGCCGGGGTACTGTTCGCTGCCGCCGGGCAGCCGTTGCTTGGGCTCGGCGCAGCGGGCGTGTTCTGGCTGCTGAGCGTCTTCCTTCTCATCCGGCGAAGGCCGCAGACGGGAGCTGCCTGGATCGGGGTAGGCTATGTTGCGCTACCCGTGCTTGCTCTCTACCTGGTGCGGTCGGATGCGAATGAGGGCCTCGGTGCGCTCATCTGGCTGATGGTGCTGGTGTGGAGCGCCGATACGGTTGCCTATGTCGTTGGACGTATGATCGGCGGGCCCAAGCTCGCGCCGCGAGTCTCCCCCGGCAAGACCTGGTCCGGCCTTGGCGGCGCGGTCCTCGGTGGGGCAGTGGCCTCGGGCATTGCCGGTCACCTGCTCGAGGTTGATTCCGCCTTCCTTCTGTCCCTGTTGGGCGGCATCCTCGCCGTCATCGCCCAGTGTGGTGACCTGTTCGAGTCTCATCTCAAGCGCCGCGCGGGCGTAAAGGATTCAGGCAAGCTCATTCCGGGGCATGGCGGGATCTTCGACCGGGTTGACGGTCTCGTGGCGGTGGCGCTGGCTGCGCTGATGATCGGGCTCATACGCGGTGGCGAGTTTGCTGCCATCGCCGGCAACCTGCTCAACTGGTGAAATTGGTAACCCAAATACAACTATCTCCATGCATAGTCCTGACGGGAGACATTGCTAGCGTGACCACTTCTTCAGACCAGATCCGAAATAATACGAGCGTCAAGCGTCTGACGATACTTGGCTCCACGGGGTCTATCGGCTGTTCGACGCTCGACCTGGTCGAGCGTGCCCCGGAGATGTTCGAGATCGAGGCGCTGGTCGGCAACACCAATATTGACGCCCTGGCCCGGCAGGCGCGCAGCGTTCAGGCGAAGCTCGTGGTCACCGCCAATCCTGATGCCTATGGCGCGCTCAAGGAGGCCATGGCCGGCACCGATATTGAGGTGGCGGCCGGCCCGGAGGCCGTGGTCGAGGCAGCCAGGCGTCCCGTCGATATGGTGATGGCATCGATCGTGGGGGCGGCCGGTCTTGCGCCGACCATTGCAGCGGTGCAGCAGGGAACGGCCATCGGCCTTGCCAACAAGGAATGTCTGGTTTCGGCAGGCGATGTCTTCACCGAGGCGGCGCGCCAGTCGGGCGCGCGGATCCTGCCGGTCGATTCCGAGCACAGTGCGGTTTTCCAGGTGCTCGACCCGGCGCATGCCAGCCATGTGTCGCGCATTATCCTCACCGCCTCGGGCGGTCCGTTCCGCACCTTCACGCTGGCCCAGATCAATGCGGCCACGCCCGAACAGGCGCTCAAGCACCCGAACTGGAGCATGGGGCAGAAGATCACCATCGACTCGGCCAGCATGATGAACAAGGGTCTAGAGCTGATCGAGGCCTTCCATCTGTTCAATGTGTCGATCGAGCAGCTCGACGTGCTGGTCCATCCGCAGTCGATCATCCACAGCCTGGTCGAATATCGCGACGGCTCGACGCTGGCCCAGCTCGGCATGCCCGACATGCGCACGCCGATCGCTTATGCGCTCGCGTGGCCGCAGCGCATTCCGGCGCCGGTCAAGCAGCTCCGGCTGGAGGACATCGGCCAGCTCAGCTTCGAGCGGGTGGATGACGAGCGTTTCCCGGCGGTGCGCCTCAGCCTCGACGCGCTGGCGCGAGGCGGGACGGCGACCGCCATCCTCAACGCCGCCAATGAAGTGGCGGTGGCGCGGTTCCTCAACAATGCCCTCAGCTTCCCGGGCATCACCAATCTCGTGCGCGAAACCCTGGAACGAGCGGATCGCGACGGTATGCTCGGGCGGATGGTTTCGCTTGATGACGTATGGGCGGCGGACAGCTATGCTCGGCGGGTTGCGGCGGAAATTGCCGATGCGCCGCGGTTGCAGGCCAGCTGACAGGCCAATCGACGGAGGTTGACGATCTTGAATGTGCAGGTGACGAGGTGATGGGCGTGACGGAACTTTTCGGCTCAGGGCTGTGGACGCTGCTGTCCTATGTCGTGCCGTTCCTGTTCGTGCTGACCATCGTGATCTTCTTTCACGAGCTCGGCCATTTCCTCACTGCACGCCTGTGCAATGTGAAGATCGATGCCTTTTCGGTGGGATTCGGCCGGGCAATCGTCTCCTGGTTCGACCGGCATGGCACGCGCTGGAAGATCGGCTGGCTGCCGCTCGGCGGTTATGTGAGTTTCCGCGGCGACAGTTCGGTGGCGAGCACGCCCGACCGGGCGGTGTTGGAGGAGGCGGCCAAGGATCCGGTCGAAGCTTCCCAGCTGTTCCATAACAAGCCGCTCGGCCAGCGGGCAGCGGTGGTTGCCGCCGGGCCGTTTGCCAATTTCCTTGTGGCGATTCTCATCTTCGCCGCGACCTTCATGGTGGCCGGACGGCAGATCGTGCCGCCGGTGGCCGAGGCGGTGCAGCCGGATTCGCCGGCAGCTGCCGCCGGAATGATGCCCGGAGACGAGATCAAGTCGATCGATGGCAGGACAATCGAAAGCTTTTCCGATCTACAACGGATCGTCGGAACGAGCGCCGGGCGCCCACTGACCGTTGTCGTGCTCCGGAATGGCCAGACTGTCGAGCTGACGGTGACGCCGGCCAACCGGGAGATCGAGGATCGGTTCGGGGGTAAACATCGGGTGGGCGTGCTCGGAATCACCAGGTCCGGTCAGGACGGGGTTCGGGTCGAGCGCTATGGTCCGATCGGGGCGCTGTGGGAGGGAACCAAGCAAACATGGTTCGTCATTACCAGCACGCTCGGATATGTGCGTGACGTGATCGTCGGTACCCAGGGCGCCGAGCAGCTCGGCGGCCCGCTGCGCATCGCGCAGATGTCAGGAGAAGTGGCCGGCGTGAGCTTCCTTGCACTGCTCAATCTGGCTGCGGTTCTCTCGGTAAGCATTGGATTGGTCAATCTATTTCCGATCCCGATACTTGATGGCGGGCATCTTTTGTACTACGCCATAGAGGGAGTGAGAGGACGTCCGCTTAGTGCGCGAGCGCAGGAAGTGGGTTTTCGAGTGGGCATGGCCCTGGTGTTGATGCTGATGCTGTTCGCAACGTGGAACGACCTGCTCCACTTCGAACTGTTCTCATTTTGACACTATGGTCTGGGAAATCGCCTCATTAGGAATGATGCAGTTTCCAGTCGGGGTGAAACCGCGTAGTAGTTGAACTGAGCGAGTTTCGCCTCGGGGCGGGGACAACAACAGATGATTGGTACCTTATGCGCTATCGGTTTGTAATTGCCGCAATCGTGGCTTTGCTCCTCACCGTCACGGGGCCGATCGCGGGGATCGGCTTTGATACGGGCGGAGCTCATGCGCAGACGGTTTCGCGCATCGCGGTCGAGGGAAATCAACGGATCGATCCGGAGACAGTCCAGGCCTATATGCAGATCCAGCCCGGAGATGCATATGACCCGCAACTGGTCGACCAGTCCCTGAAAGCGTTGTTCCAGACCGGTCTTTTCTCGGACGTGCAGATAAACCGGCGCGGCAACGTTCTGGTCGTCACCGTCGAGGAGAACCCGCTGATCAACCAGATCAGCTTCGAGGGCAACAAGGAGATCTCGGACGAGAATCTCAGCAAGGAAGTCGAGCTGAAGCCGCGGATGGTCTTCACCCGTGCGCGCGTCCAGAGTGATGCCCAGCGCATCCAGGCGCTGTACCGCCGCTCGGGCCTGTTCGCCGCTCGGGTCGAACCAAAAATCATCCGGCTGCCCCAGAACCGCGTCAACCTGGTCTTCGAGATCAATGAGGGTGACACCACCCGCATCGAGCGCATTGCCTTCATCGGCAACGAGGCTTTCGACGACAGCCAGCTACGCGGCGTCATCACCACCGAGGAATCGCGCTGGTGGAAGTTCCTGACGAAGTCGGACAATTATGACCCCGATCGTCTTGCCTATGACAAGGAGCTGCTGCGCCGGTTCTACCTGAACCACGGCTATGCGGATTTCGAGGTGCTGTCGGCCACGGCCGAGCTGGCCCCGGACGGCAAGAACTTCTACATCACCTTCACTGTCCATGAAGGTCCCAAGTACAATTTCGGTCCGGTTGCGGTCGATCCCGGCGCCACGTCGCTCAATCCCGAAGAGCTGATGGCGAAGGTCAAGACCCGTACCGGCGACGTCTACAATGCGGAAGAAGTCGACAGGTCGGTCGAGAAGCTGACGGTCGAGGCCGGCACCTCCGGCTACGCCTTCGCCCGTGTGCGGCCACAGATCCAGCGCGACGAGGAAACCCGCACCATCGGCCTCACCTACAATATCGAGGAAGGTCCGCGGGTCTATATCGAGCGCATCGACATCGTCGGCAACACCCGCACCCAGGACAATGTCATCCGTCGCGAGATCCGGCTGGTCGAGGGAGACGCTTATAACCGCGTCCTGGTTGACCGTGCCCGTCGCCGCATCACCGCGCTCGACTTCTTCAGCAAGGTCGACATCATCGAGCAGCCAGGCAGTGCGCCCGACCGAGTCGTGCTGACCGTGGCGGTCGAGGAGAAGTCCACCGGTACGCTGAACTTCGCCGCCGGCTACTCAACCTCGGAAGCCGTGGTTGGTTCGGTGAGCGTCACCGAGCGCAACCTGCTGGGCAAGGGCCAGTTCGTCCGTCTGGCCACCTCGCTGAGCTTCAAGCGCCAGGAAGTCGACTTCAGCTTCACCGAGCCCTATTTCCTCGGTCGCAACCTGTCCGCCGGCATCGATGCCTATGCGACCCGTACCGACCAGCAGGACGAGTCGTCCTTCGACGTCCGTCAGATCGGTGGCGGCTTCCGCCTCGGCTTCCCGCTGTCGGAGAACAGCCGCCTGACGACCCGGTACAATTTCACCAACCGCCGTATTTGGAATGTGCCGGAGAACGCGTCACAGGCGATCTGGCAGTCGAAGGGAACGACCAATATCTCGCTGGTTGGCGCGACCTATGTCTATGACAATCTCGACAACCCGCTGAATCCGAGTTCGGGCTATCGCTTCCAGCTTGCCACTGACGTGGCGGGGCTTGGCGGTGATGCACAGTGGGCCAAGTTCGAGGGCAGCGCCCACTACTTCTACCCGATCTGGGACGGCGTCGTGTTCATGGCCCGCGCCACTGCCGGTCACATGGAGCCGATGGGCAAGCACATCCAGCCGATCGACCGCTTCTTCAAGGGCGGCAATTCATTCCGCGGCTTCGAGCGTGCCGGTATCGGTCCGCGAGACATCTCGACCACGGCGCATGACGCTCTCGGCGGCTACACCTATGGCATCGGCACCCTGGAAGTGACCTTCCCGCTCGGGCTGCCGCAGGAATTCGGCCTCAAGGGCGCCGTCTTTACCGATGTTGGTACCCTGTTCAATGCGCCGCACAACTTTGCGTGCGATCCCAAATGGACAGGGACGGGCGACTGCCTCAAGGGCGACAAGGCGGCACTCAGAGCCTCTGCCGGCGCCAGCGTGATCTGGGAATCGCCCTTCGGTCCGCTCCGCTTCGACTTCGCAGAAGCCCTGCTGAAGAAGAAGTATGACAAGACCGAGTGGTTCCGGTTCAGCGTCGGCACTCAGTTCTGATCAAACGGATCCAAATACCAATGCGGATGCCCCGCCAGGAAACTGGCGGGGCATTTTCCGTTGGGGGCCCAGTGCTTGGTGCTTGGGAAGCAAGCGGTTTGCTTCCTGTCAGACACTGCATGCCCCCCGGGAGATGCATTCCGGGGGGCTTATCTGGCGGGCGGGTGCTGTGAAGCCATGGCGTGACCAACGGGCGGGGGCTGGGACCGTAGCAGACGCGACTCTGTGCGATGGAGTTGGTCAGAACTGCTGGGGCCGGATGACCTAGGGGGGAGCTGAAATCTGATCCCTGGACCATGATCTGGTGCAGCGGCAAGACCGCGGCGGCCTATGACCCCGACAGGTTGCGAGCATTCCCTCCGGCCCTGATCGTTCAAGGTGTCGGTCTCAGGATTGGCCTGAAGGGCTTGAGAAAAGGGAGGACGCACGACGCTGAGGGTTGGCCGGTGAGGGGGCACCGCTTCCCTCCCCAGGCGATCGGGGCAGTCTTCGGTAGATCTGGACGCAGCGGACGTCTGACAGGTGGCCAAAGCAGAAGCAGAGGATGGCCACATCTGGATAGCGAGGTCAGAAAACAGTGCGGCGCCCGCAGGGCTGCGCGGATGATGAGTGACTGTCGTCTCGGCTCGTTAGGCTCTCTGGGCAAATCACTTCCGGGGATGCGTTTGGCACGGGGTTAACGATCGGGTCTGATTTGCCCTTCATTGCCCTTGGGGAGTCCCAGTTCGGGACCGGTGGGGTTTCTTCATCCACACGGGCAAAATCCGCAGAAATCTGCCGCTTTTGTCCACTCAGGGTTAACATATTGCTGCACCAGTGGCCCAAAAATGTGCCCTCGGTAAAGGCGCGTTAACGATTTGTTATCAACTTGGTAACAAATGTATCTGTCGAGTCTCAAAGAAAGCGGACGCCACCAATGACCATCAGCTTGACAGTTCCCGACCTTGCAGAACTGAAGCCGCGGATAACCGTCTTTGGCGTCGGGGGCGCCGGCGGGAACGCCGTCAACAACATGATCCAGTCCAAGCTCGAGGGGGTCGAGTTTGTCGTTGCCAATACGGATGCCCAGGCGCTGGCGCAGAGCGCCGCCGAGCGCCGCATCCAGATGGGAACGGCCCTTACCCAGGGGCTGGGCGCTGGTTCGCAGCCCCAGATCGGTAGCGCCGCCGCGGAAGAAGCCCTCCCCGAAATCCTGGATCATCTCGCCGGCGCGCATATGTGCTTCATCACGGCCGGTATGGGTGGTGGCACCGGCACCGGCGCCGCGCCGGTCATTGCGCGGGCCGCGAAGGAGCAGGGCATTCTCACGGTGGGCGTCGTCACCAAGCCGTTCCAGTTCGAAGGGCAGCGGCGCATGATGACGGCCGAGCGGGGGATCGAGGCGCTCTCGAAGCATGTCGACACCCTCATCGTCATCCCGAACCAGAACCTGTTCCGCATCGCCAATGAAAAGACCACCTTCGCCGCGGCCTTCGCCATGGCCGACCAGGTGCTCTATTCCGGCGTTGCCTCGATCACCGAGCTGATGACCAAGGAAGGTCTCATCAATCTCGACTTTGCCGACGTCCGGGCGGTGATGAGCGAGATGGGCAAGGCCATGATGGGCACCGGCGAGGCGGCCGGCGAGAAGCGCGCGCTGGAAGCGGCGGAAGCGGCCATCTCCAATCCGCTGCTGGACGATGTGAGCATGCGCGGCGCTCGTGGCCTGCTCATCTCCATCACTGGTGGCCACGACCTCACCCTGTATGAGGTCGATGAGGCGGCCACGCGGATCCGCGAAGAGGTGGACCCGGAGGCCAATATCATCCTGGGCGCGACCTTCGATGAGACTCTCGAAGGCGTCATGCGGGTTTCGGTGGTCGCCACCGGTATCACCGATCCGGCGATGGAGAATGCCGAGCCCCGCTATGAGCCGGAATATGCCCCGGCCCCCACGCGGAGTGTCTACGGTTTTACGCCGGCAGCGGTGCAACCGACTGTAACCCAGACGGCGCCGCGTGAGACCATTGCTCCCCAGCCGGCAGCCCTCGCGTCGGTGCGGGAATCGGCCTTCGCCCAGCCGGCAGCGCCTGTCGCCCAGACCCGCGCGCCCGAGCCGGTAGAGCCGGAGCCGAGCTATGTGGCCGAGGCCGAAAGCTATGCGGACACCTCTGAGCAAGATTACGATCAGCATGAAGGACACTACGGGGAGCAGGCCGAAGAGCAGTATCAGCCCGCTGCCGCTGCCGCTGCCGCAGCCCCGGCCTTCACGCCGGCGCAGCAGCCCGCGCCGGTCGCCCAGCACGTCCAGCCTGCACCGGTGAGCGCCACGCCGCGCCTGCCGACCATCGAGGACTTTCCTCCCCACGCGCAGCGCCAGTACCACCAGCGCAATGCCGCAGCCGAGGAGGCGAGCAATCCGGTAACGACCAAGCGCAAGAGCCTGTTCCAGCGGCTTGCCAGCGTTGGTCTCGGCCGTCGCGACGAGGAACTCGATTCGACTCCGAAGTCCGAGCCGGTCATGTCCAGCCGGCATGAGACCCGGAATGCTCCCGAGCCGCAGGGGCGGAGCGCTGCCGAGACGTCGCCGAGCGGGGATCTCGACGACGACCAGCTGGAAATTCCGGCCTTCCTGCGGCGTCAGGCCAACTGATCAGGGGCCCATCGGGCGGGGCACAGACCCGGCGGACACACTTCCGCCGGGTTTGTCGCATTTGTGAGAGGTGTCCATGAATGTCGAATGGACATCAGTGGGCAGTCCATTGGATGTCCGGTTGGTGTCAATTGCGGTTGGACAGCCGGGACGTTCTTCATTGCGGCCGGCGCTTCCGATCCGCTATACAGCGTGCCGGGGTGCCGTTACCGTGGACCATGAGGGGCACACTCCCTACGGAGCTGTAATGACTGATGATCTGATGGGCGCAAGCCGCCAGGGCGTGTTCTCGACGGCCAGCCTTTGTGCGGGGAAGACGGTGTTCCGTATGGCTGCCATCGCGGCCGTGAGCTGTGTGCTGCTCGCCGGATGCGGCTCAGTTTCCGATATGTGGAACGGCGGCTCAAGCAGTAGCTCGAGTTCCAGCACGTCGGCGATGCCGGCCTCTGGCCAGGCCATGGCGCCGAGCGGCGCGGGCCAGGTGGTGGATGATGCCGAACCAGTGGCCGATCTCTACAACAAGGGCCTCGACTTCATGAAGGCCGGCTCCTACGAGAAGGCGGTCAAGCAGTTCGAGGAAGTCGAGCGTCAGCATCCCTATTCGAGCTGGGCAACCCGGGCGACGCTGATGGCGGCCTATGCCCAGTATCAGCGCAATGCCTATGATGAGGCGATCCTCGCGGCACAGCGCTTCATCACCCTGCATCCGGGCCATCGCGATGCAGCCTATGCCCATTACCTGATCGCGCTCTGCTATTACGAACAGATCGCAGACGTGAAGCGCGACCAGACGGCGACCCAGAAGGCGCTTGCCGCGCTGGACGAGATATCAAAGCGCTATCCCAACACGACCTACGCCAAGGATGCCGCCGCAAAGGCGCTGCTTGCGCGCGACCACCTCGCGGGCAAGGAGATGGAGGTTGGGCGCTACTATCTCAACCAGCACGCCTATGTGGCCGCCATCAACCGCTTCGAGAAGGTGGTCAAGGAATACCAGACCACGTCCCATACGCCGGAAGCGCTCTACCGGCTGGTCGAGGCCTATCTCGCGCTGGGCGTGACCTCGGAGGCGCAGACGGCAGCGGCCGTGCTTGGCCACAACTTCCCGGGCAGCGAATGGTACAAGGATGCCTATGCACTGCTGCAGGGTAGCGGACTGCAGCCGCAGGAGAACAAGGCCTCGTGGATCAGCAAGGCCCTGGCCCAGGTCAATCCGTTCTGACCGGAGCCGAGCGAGCCGGCCAGGATCAGACCTTAAGGCCCGGGGCGCTTGAACGGGCCCGAGGGGATTGTTTCGAGGGAGCCTCACGGGGCTCCCTCTCGACTCCGGATCATGCGTTCTGGACAATCAACCGCCTGCTGCCCGTTCCCTCTCGCACTGGCAAGTTTGGTTGAGCTATACAGAAACCATGCTGACCGCGCTCTCTATCAGGGACATCGTGCTTATCGACCGGCTGGACTTGACGCTGGACGGGGGGCTGACCGTGTTCACCGGCGAGACCGGTGCGGGCAAATCGATCCTGCTGGACAGCCTCGGGCTGGTGCTGGGCGCCCGTGGCGATGGCGGGCTGGTGCGCAAGGGCGCAGAAAAGGCCGTGGTGACCGCCGCCTTCGATCTGCCGCCCGATCACGGGGCCATCGCGCTGCTCAGGGAAAACGACATCGACAGTCAGGGCGAACTGGTCATCCGCCGAGTACAGTCGCTCGATGGGCGCAGCCGGGCAACGATCAATGACGTGCCGGTATCGGTCAACCTCCTCCGGCAGCTCGGCGGGCTGCTTGCCGAAATCCACGGCCAGCATGCCGACCGCGCGCTGGTCGATGTGAGCAATCACCGGCGGTTGCTCGATGCCTTTGCCGGACTCGATGGACAGGTTTCGACGGTGCAGGCAGCGTGGAGCACATGGCAGCGGCTTGAGCGCGATCTACGCGAGCATGAGGCCCGGCTCGCCAAGGCGCAGGCCGAGCGCGAATATCTCGAACATGCGGCCGACGAGCTCGGCAAGCTCGCGCCTGGCGTTGGCGAGGAAGACGAACTGGCCGACGCCCGCGCCATGATGATGAATGCCGAGCAGTTCGCCGATGCGCTGGAGGAGGCGGATCAGGCACTCTCCGGCGATGGCTCGCGGCTCGCGGCGCTCAATGCGGCGCTGAGGCGCCTCGAGCGGCGCCAGGCGGAGGCCGGCGGCCGTCTCGATGCCGCCATTGCCGCGCTCGATCGCGTCGTGACCGAAATCGGCGAAGCGGAAATGGCGATTGCCGCGGCGAAACGCGATTTCGAGTATGATCCGCGGGAACTCGAGCGGATCGAGGAACGGCTGTTTGCCCTGAGGGCGGCCGCCCGCAAGTACAAGGTACCGGTCGACGGGCTTGCCGATCTGCGGCAGAAATTCGAGGACGAGCTTACCACCCTTCAGGCGGGCGAGAGCCGCCAGTCATCCCTTGAGCAGGAGGCGAAGGCCGCCCGCGATGCCTATTTTGAGGCGGCCCGCACCTTGAGCGCCGCGCGCAAGGTGGCCGCGGCAGAGCTCGATGCAGCGGTCATGGCGGAGCTTGCGCCTCTCAAGCTTGAGAAGGCGCGCTTCCTTACCGCCGTGCAGGATGACGAGGAGGCGGCGGCTGGCTCGGGCCTCGACCGGGTGGAGTTCCTGGTCGCGGCCAATCCGGGCGCGGACCCGGCGCCACTGATGAAGGTGGCGTCCGGCGGCGAGCTTGCCCGCTTCATGCTGGCGCTCAAGGTGGTGCTGGCGGCGAAGGCGAGCGCGCCCACGCTCATCTTCGACGAGATCGACACCGGGGTTGGCGGCGCGGTTGCCGATGCCATCGGTCAGCGGCTCGCACGACTGGCGGAAGGGCTTCAGGTGCTGGCGGTCACCCATTCGCCCCAGGTGGCGGCGCGGGCTCATTGGCATATGCGGGTTGCCAAGAGTGAGCGCATCACGGATGCCGAGATGCGCATGGTCACCCAGATCGATGCTCTGGATGAAGGGCACCGGCGCGAGGAAATCGCCCGCATGCTTTCGGGCGCGACGGTTACCGACGAAGCGCGGGCCCAGGCTGATCGATTGCTGGCCGGCACCGTCTGAGTGCCGATCTCAACCATAACGGGGCGCGAGAATGCGGCCCAATGACAGGCAGCAGCGCATGAGCGACGACGCGACAAAGCGACAGCCGAACCAGTTGACCCGCGCCGAGGCAAAGGCGGAACTTGAGCGTCTTGCCGCCGAGATCGCCTATCACGATCAGCGCTATTACAACGACGACGCGCCCGAGATTTCGGATGCGGACTATGACGCGTTGCGCCGCCGCAATAGCGAGATCGAGGCCCTGTTTCCGGATCTGGTGATCGAGCAGGGGCCGAGCAAGCGGGTTGGTGCTGCGCCCAGTGCCCAGTTTGGCACGATCCGCCATGCGGTGCCGATGCTGTCGCTGTCGAATGCCTTCGAGGACGAGGACGTGCGCGATTTCGTGGCACGCATCCGGCGCTTTCTCAGGATGCCGGATGATGCGCCGCTCGAGATCACGGCCGAGCCCAAGATCGACGGCCTTTCCATCTCCCTGCGCTACGAAAGGGGAAAGCTGGTCCAGGCGGCCACCCGTGGCGATGGCTATGAAGGCGAGAATGTCACCGCCAATGTGCGAACCATAGCGGATATCCCTGCCGAGCTTGCAGGATCCGATCATCCCGACGTGTTCGAGGTGCGCGGCGAGATCTACATGACTCATGCCGATTTCGCCGCCCTCAATGCGGCGCAGGAACAGTCGGGCGGCAAGGTCTTCGCCAATCCGCGCAATGCCGCCGCCGGCTCGCTCCGCCAGCTTGATCCGGCAGTTACCGCCTCGCGCCCCTTGCGCTTCTTCGCCTATGCCTGGGGCGAGGTCTCGGAAGGCGGGCTTCCGGGCGATACCCAGTGGGCGGTCTGCGAGGCCTTCAAGGCCTGGGGCCTGCCGGTCAATCCGCTGATGAAACTCTGCCATTCGGTGGAGGAATTGCTCGAGGTCTATCACAGCATCGGCGAGGGGCGGTCGGGGCTTGCCTATGACATCGACGGGGTCGTCTACAAGGTCAACTCGCTTGCCCTGCAGGAGCGGCTCGGATTCGTGTCGCGGGCGCCGCGCTGGGCGATCGCCCACAAGTTCCCGGCCCAGCAGGCCATGACCCAGCTGCGCGACATCGAGATCCAGGTGGGGCGCACCGGGGCGCTCACGCCGGTTGCCCGGTTGCAGCCGATCACGGTTGGCGGCGTGGTGGTCACCAATGCCACGCTGCATAACGAGGACGAGATCGCGCGGAAGGACATCCGCATCGGCGACACGGTCATCATCCAGAGGGCAGGCGATGTGATCCCGCAGGTGGTGGCGGTGGTGCCGGAGAAGCGTCCGGCAGACAGTGTGCCGTTCAGGTTCCCTGACACCTGCCCGGTCTGCGGGAGCCATGCGGTGCGGGAAGTGAATCCCAAGACCGGCAAGATGGATGCGGTACGGCGCTGCACAGGGGGACTTATCTGCGCTGCCCAGGCGGTTGAACGGCTCAAGCATTTCGTCTCGCGCAATGCCTTCGACATAGAGGGGCTGGGCGAGAAGCAGATCACGGCCTTCTTCGAGGACGGTCTGATCAAGAAGGCGCCGGATATCTTCACCCTGAAGGCGCGGGACCAGGCCAATCCGATGCAGAAGCTCAAGAACAGGGAAGGTTGGGGCGAGGCCTCGGTGCGCAAGCTGTTCGAGGCGATCGATGCGCGCCGCAATATCGGCCTCGACCGGTTCATCTTTGCCCTCGGCATCCGGCATGTGGGGGAAACCACGGCGCGAGTCCTGGCCCGCTCCTATGGGGATGTGGGCACCTTTCTCGATACCATGCGCCGGCTTGGCAATCTGAAGGAGGGCCCCCAGTCGCCTGACCCTGCCGTGCTGCACGAGCTGCAGGCAATCGAGGGTATCGGCCCGATCGTGGCGGAGGCCATCGCCGACTTCTTCTCGGAGGCGCACAATTGGGAAGTGATCGAAGCGCTGCTCAAGGAAATCACCGTGCAGCCGGTCGAGCGGCCGGTATCGTCCTCGCCGGTCGCCGGCAAGACCATCGTGTTCACCGGGGCGCTTGAACGCATGTCGCGGGATGAGGCCAAGGCGATGGCTGAGCGGCTGGGGGCCAAGGCTGCCGGCTCGGTTTCATCCAAGACGGATCTGGTGGTCGCCGGGCCCGGCGCCGGTTCCAAGCTCAAGAAGGCGGAAGAGCTTGGCATCGAGGTGATCGACGAGGACCAGTGGTTCAGGCTGATCGAGGGCCATTGAGAGGAGAAGGAAGGGCCTTGCGCACGGTTGCGGCCGGCAGGTGCGCAGGCTCGGACGAGCCGGCGCGAGCCTCTGTTGTCCGCAGACGCCGCATCCCCCGTGCGGAACTGCTTGAGGCTTGCGCGAAAACTGGCCATAAGCGTCAATCATGCATGTACTGACCATCAACAGTCTGAGCCTCGAGCAGGCGGATCGCCTGACCGACGAGCTTGCCTTCCTTCTGCCCGAGCCCCTGTCCCTCTCCATGGTTGAGGAGCCGGACGAGATCCTGTGGCGGGTTGAGGCGCATTTTGCCGAAGCGCCGCGGGATGAGGACATAAGGGCGATTGCCGGCGAGCTGCCCTTCCGACTCGAGGAACTGGTCCAGCGGGACTGGGTGGTGGAATCGCTTAAAGGGCTCGCGCCGGTACGCGCCGGCCGATTCTACGTTCATGGCGGCCATGACCGCGACAATATCCCCGCAGGCGTCATTCCGATCGAGATCGAGGCGAGCGTCGCCTTCGGCACCGGACATCATGGTACGACGGCCGGCTGTCTCATGGCGCTCAGTGATGTTCTGAAGAGGAAGGTGCCGTATCCGGCGCTTGATCTGGGCTGTGGCTCAGGGGTGCTTGCCATTGCCTATGCGCTGGCGACGCGGCTGCCGGTGCTTGCCACCGATATCGATCCGATTGCCGTGCGGGAAACGCTCAGCAATGCCCGCAAAAACAAAGCGGGCCCGCTTGTGCAGGCCCGGACAGCTAACGGACTTGATCATCAGTCAATTCGGGACGGTGCGCCCTACGGCCTGATCCTGGCCAATATTCTTGCGCGGCCGCTGGAAAAACTGGCGCCTGGTCTCTGCGCCATGCTGGCGGCGGATGGAGAGATTATCCTCTCCGGGCTCACCAATGCCCAGGAACGTCGGGTCGCCGCCGCCTATCGCATGCACGGGCTGTGCCTTGCGCGGCGTATTCGCCTTGGCGGCTGGTCGACCCTTGTCCTGAACCGTGGAGCTTAGTCCAGCGAGGCCCTTGTGCCTCGCCTGCAAGTTCGTGTCGGGACCGAGGCCCCGGAGCAGCCTTTAGCGGTTGCCGTTGCCCCAGACCATGTTGCGGATCTCGCTGCGGCTCAGGCCGATATCCATCAGCATGCGGTCATCAAGCCGATCGAGCTCGCGCTCGGCGCGGCTCAGCTCGACATAGCGCTTCACCTTGGCAACCAGGCGGGAAACCAGGTTCTCGCCAGCAAGAACACCGGCGTGGCCGGCGGCGGCCGTCGACTTGTCGTAGGTAGCGTAGGTCATTTTCGTCTCCATCAGGTTCTATGAGCAGCAGACATGCGTGTCAGGCGGAGCCTGTCGCCCGCCCGTTGGTCATCGTCGCTGCCGTTTCGTGTTGGCCCGTATATAGGCCACAGCCCCCTCGCGAGACCAGACGGCCTTTTGCATCGCAGCAATGCATTTGATGCATGACTCATTAATGTGCTGTTAATGTCGATGGCAGGCCCGTGACCATGCACAGGTTGATGGTCATATCCGTAGCGTCGACTGCCGCAATTCCGGGCAGACCCCGGTACCGCCAGGGAAGATGAACCTCGGATGAACGCCGAAAACTGGCGGAATCCTGCCGTGTACACAATGTCGCAGGGGGGAGGGGGGAGTGCAGCGGAGGCTGGCTAATTCGTGAGCAGAAAGAAAATCAGGTGTCGGATTAAGCAGCGCACATCGAATGCCTGCGCTGGTTGTGATGAGATGAGATGCACAATCAATGGGGGATAATCCCGCGCATTACGGTTGCAGTGGAGCGAAAAGCTCTGCGCTCAGTTCATGACAGGTCTGTGGTACGGTGATCGCTCTTTGTGCATTTGCGCAAGGCATGTGCGTACCAGAGGGCAGGAATTGGTGACGCTCGTGTCCACCAGCAATTCCCGACGAGGAGCAGGCAGCGGCCAGCATCATGCTTGCGTGGTGCGGGCGCGGAACCCCGGCCAGGCCCGGGCTTCGGAGAAACCCGGTTTCCGCTGCGCAAGGGATGCGCTAAGCAGAAGAGAAACAGGCGGAGAGTGAGATGTTCCAGAGCTTTGACGATGTCAGCGACCACACCAGAAGTGCCGAACGCTTTGCGGCATTGCGAAAGAGCATGGCGCAGCATGGCATCGACGGCTACATCATTCCCCGCTCAGACGAGTATCAGGGCGAGTATGTAGCGCCCTATGCTGAAAGGCTCCGCTGGCTCACAGGCTTCTCCGGCTCGGCTGGCATGGCCATCGTGCTTGCCGATCAGGCGTCCATCTTCGTGGACGGCCGCTATACCATCCAGGTCCAGGAGCAGGTCGACCTGAACATCATCACGCCACGCCATCTGATCGACGAGCCGCCGTCGGAGTGGCTGCGCAATACGCTGAAGCCGGGCCAGAAGATCGGTTTCGATCCGTGGCTGCTGACCGTGGAGCAGCGCGACCGGTTTGCGCGTGCCTGTCAGGCCGCCGGTGCCGAGCTGGTCGCCGTGCCGGTCAATCTCGTCGACGAGATCTGGACGGACAAGCCGTCACGGCCGTTGGGACGCATTGCGCTGCATCCGACTCAGCTTGCCGGCCGCTCGGCCGAAGACAAGCGGGCCGAGATCGTGGATGCGCTTGCAAGGATCGGGGCGGATGCGGTGGTCCTCACCCAGACCGACTCGATTGCCTGGACCTTCAATATCCGCGGCGAGGACGTCGCTCATACGCCGGTGTGCCTTGCCTATGCGATCATCTCGCGCTCCGGCCTACCGCAGCTGTTCGTTGATCCCGTGAAGGTCGACGAGGATACGCGCGCAGCACTTGAGAGCGTATGCGTGCTGCGATCGCCTGATGATTTCGACGACGCGCTGAAGGCCCTGGGGAAGGATGGCCAGACGGTGGCGATCGACCCCGCGTGGGTTGCCGCCGAGATTCAGGGACAGCTCGCCGCCGCCGGGGCCAGAGTCATCACCAGTCCCGACCCCTGTGTGCTGCCCAAGGCGCGCAAGAACCCTATCGAGCTCGAAGGAGCGCGGCTTGCCCATCGGCGCGATGCGGTCGCCATGGCGCGTTTCCTGGCCTGGCTCGACCGGCGGGCGCCGGCGGGCGGCCTTGATGAGATTGCGGCGGCGATTGCGCTCGAGGAATTCCGCATCGAGACCGGCTGCCTGCGGGAGATCAGCTTCGATACCATCTCGGCGGCAGGGCCTCATGCCGCCATTCCGCATTACCGGGTGAGCACGGCGTCCAATCTCGAGATCCTACCCAACTCGATCTATCTGGTGGATTCGGGTGCCCAGTATGCGGAGGGCACCACGGATATCACCCGTACCGTCATTGTCGGCGAACCTACGGCCGAAATGCGCGACCGCTTCACCCGGGTGCTCAAGGGCATGATCGCCATCAGCCGGCTGCGCTTCCCGGAGAAGACCACGGGCGCGCAGATCGACGCCTTCGCGCGAATTGCGCTGTGGCAGGCGGGGCTCGATTTCGACCATGGCACCGGCCACGGGGTCGGCTCCTATCTCTCGGTGCATGAGGGGCCGGCGCGCATTTCCAAGGCCGGCACCGTGCCGCTCGAGACGGGCATGATCCTGTCCAACGAGCCCGGCTATTACAAAGCAGGGGAATATGGCATCCGCATCGAGAACCTGCTGATCGTCAGCGCGCCCGAGCCTGTTCCAGGCGGCGAGCGGCCGATGCATTCCTTCGAGACACTCACGCTTGCCCCGATCGACCGGCGGCTGGTCGACGTGTCGCTCCTTGATCAGGGCGAGAGAACCTGGCTCAACGACTATCATGCCCGGGTGTGGGATACGGTCGAGAGCGAGGTGGATTCGGCCACGAGGGCCTGGCTCGAGCGGGCAACGGCGCCACTTGCCTGATCAGCCGATCAGCAGCCGCAGGCAGACGATGGATGCCGCGCCTACGGCCAGCACGCCGAGCAGCGGCAGACGGAAGGCGGCGAGGGCGGTGATCAGACCGGCAAGGGTTTCGGCCGGGCCCGTCAGGAACATGACCGGCGTGATCACTGCCGTCAGGACCGCCACGGGAAGGGCGTCGAGCGCCGAGCGGATGCGGGGGGTAAGGGTCACGTAGCGCAGCAGCACCACCCCGGCGATGCGAGTGATGTAGGTCGCCACGGCCATGGCGAAGATTGCCAGCAGATTGGCAGTGTCGATGGTCATTGGCCGCGCGGCTCCTCGCTCGCCATAAAGAGCGCGCCGGCTATGGTGCCGGCAATCCCGCCGATCAGGATGTACCAGGGGCCGTCCAGGGTCTCATGGGCGACGATGGCGGTCAGCACGCTCGAGCCGATGACGATGCCGGTGCGGGGCCCGCGCCAAAAGCTTACCACCAGACCAATGAACAGGGCAGTGAAGATGAAGTCGAAGCCGAAGCGCTCCGGCTTGTGGAGCGACGTGCCGAGGATCGCGCCAGCGGTGCTCCAGCCGGTCCAGCTCACCGACAGCAGGGTGGCGATGCCGGCGAAATAGGCCGGATAGAGCGGCTGTTCCAGAGCACGCTTCTCGGAGAAGGCCCAGACCTCGTCGGTCATGAAATAGAGGTAGGCATAGCGCTCGATGGGACCGAAGTGCTGGAAGTGCCGGCCAATCGAGGCGCCCATCATCACATGCCGCAGATTGACCGTGAAAGCGGTCACGCCCAGCAGCAGCCAGGGGGCGGGACTGGTCCACATGTCCACCGCCACGAATTGGGAAGCGCCGGCGAAGACGAAGAAGCTCATCAGGGCCACTTCCAGCGGGCTCAGACCCTTGTCCACGGCGAGCGCGCCGAAGACAAGGCCAATGGGCATGGCAGCGACGCCCACTGGCGCCGCCGTCAGCAGCCCGGCGAGATATTCCCGGGCCAATCGTCCTCGTGCCGGTTCACGGGTCATGCACGGCCAGCTCCAGATGGCATTCAGCCGGCAATCTGCCCTGTGCATCAGGCCTTGTCGATAGCCTGCGCGATGAGGTCGGTAAACTCCTGGGCCGTGTTCACATGGGCCACGTCATCGGCCTCGATGACATAGCCGTGGCGGTCGGCAATGGCCTGGTAGAGGGGAATGCGGTGATGCAGCAGCTGCTCGAAGCCCCAGACGGCAAAGCCATCAGGATCCACGTCCTCATCGCGCTCGATACCGTGGGTCTGCTTGTATTCCGCCCATTTCCGCAGGAGGAACGTGTCCTGGTAGTACATGGGCTTGGGCGCGCGCTTGAAGCGCTCGATGAGCGTTTCGGCATGGCGCTCGGTGCCACGGATATAGACCAGAAGGGTGGAGGCCGAGATCGTCTCCAGCACCGGGTCGGCCGGATTGTCCACGTCCACCACCTCGCAGAGGCTGCCGGACGCATCGGCCACGAAATGGCTGTAGCCGTAAATGTCCCGCGCCTTCTCGATGAATTCGGGCACATCCAGCATGGAGCGGATCTCGGCGCGTCGATGCTGGGCCTGACGGCGGCGATATTCCTCGAAGGGAAGACCGCCGCGGGCGGGATCACCGGGTTTGCCGAGATAGACGGATAGCGGCTCGAGATTGGAGAAGGTGACGTTCGAGCAGATGTAAATCGAGTCGGACAGGAGCAGACCGCGGAGCACCGGGTTCTTCATCGCCTCCCGCTTCACGTTGTCGACGATGTAGTTCTCCATGTAGCGGGTGGCGATACGGTAATCGACCGAATAGTGGAACCAGTTTTCCTTCCGGAGAATGCGCCCGATCCGGGTCTTGCCGACACCGGACATGCCGAAAACGGTCACCGCCTTAGCCGGTTCGGCCAGGAAGGCGGAACCCGAAGAAAATCGCATGATCCCCCCGCTCACGAGTCTGCTCGAAACATGCCGCTATCTCTAGTGAACTGCCGCTGTCCGGACAATCGATTTCAGCGGTTGTCACGCCGGCCGATGAAGGCCAGCCGCTCAAAGAGCTGGACATCCTGCTCGTTCTTGAGCAGCGCGCCATGGAGCGGCGGAATGAGCTTGCGGCCGTCCTGCTCACGGAGGGTTTCAGGCGAGATGTCCTCGTTGAGAAGAAGCTTGAGCCAGTCCAGCAGCTCGGAGGTCGAGGGCTTCTTCTTGAGGCCGGGAACCTGACGCAACTCATAGAAGGTGGTGAGCGCCTCGGAGACCAGGCGCCCCTTCAGGCCGGGGAAGTGTACCTCGATGATCGACTCCATCACCGGCCGGTCGGGGAACTTGATGTAGTGGAAGAAGCACCGGCGCAGGAAGGCATCCGGCAGTTCCTTCTCGTTGTTGGAGGTGATGATCACCACGGGGCGGTGGATGGCGCGGATGGTTTCCCCGGTTTCGTAGACATGGAACTCCATGCGGTCGAGTTCCTGCAGCAGATCATTGGGGAACTCGATGTCGGCCTTGTCGATCTCATCGATGAGCAGCACGACGCGCTTCTCGGAGGCAAAGGCATCCCAGAGTTTGCCGCGGCGAATGTAGTTGCGGACATCCTTCACCCGCTCGTCGCCGAGCTGGCTGTCGCGCAGGCGGGAGACGGCATCGTACTCGTAGAGACCCTGCTGGGCCTTGGTGGTCGACTTGATGTGCCAGGTGATGAGGTCCATCCCCAGCGCCTTGGCTACCTGCTCGGCAAGCACCGTTTTGCCGGTGCCCGGCTCGCCCTTCACGAGAAGTGGTCTTTCCAGGGTGATGGCGGCGTTCACAGCAACGCGCAAGTCATCGGTGGCAACGTAGCTCTCTGTTCCTTCGAAACGCATGACGTTCATCTCGTGAAATTGACGGGCAAGACGGGCACGATTTACGGTCTTTGTAGCGAAGGCGCCAGCACAAGGCCAGCAGTCTGAGCAATGTTGCAGCGCAAACGGTCGGGCTTAGCCGACTTGGCTATTGTGAGTATCGCTGCAGATGGATATATAGCCCCATCCGGAGGGAGCCGATTGGCAGCATTGAGGATATCAATGATCGAGGAAATGACCTCTACCTATAAGCCAACCGAAGACGAGCCGTTCATGAATCCGCGGCAGCGCGAGTATTTCCGGAACAAGCTGCTCGCCTGGAAAGAAGAGATCCTGCGCGAGAGCCGGGAAACTCTCGAACACCTTCAAAATGAGTCATCGCAACTGCCTGATCTTGCTGACCGTGCCTCCACGGAGACCGATCGCGCACTGGAGTTGCGGACCCGTGACCGTCAGCGCAAGCTGATCGCAAAGATCGACGAGGCGATACTTCGCATCGACGAGGGTACCTATGGTTACTGCGAAGAGACGGGCGAGCCCATCGGCGTGAAGCGCCTGGATGCCCGGCCGATCGCGACCCTGTCGCTCGAGGCCCAGGAGCGGCACGAGCGTCGGGAACGCGTCTACCGCGACGACTGACGCCGACAGTCCCGCCCGTGCCCGCTGCGCGGGGCGGGGAGACTTGTCTTGGGGCCTGACGCCAGGTTGCCATCCGATGCCAATAGCCGGTCAGGGCTGGGTGACCGGACTATGGCAGGGATGATCGCCATCAGCGCAGTCTGCCCACTCGATCTCGATCGTGGCGTGGTCGATCCCGAACTGGCTCATCAGCCGCGCCTTGATCTGGCGGGTGACCTGCTCCGGGGAGGCTCCCGGGGCGATCCGGACATGCATGGTCAGCAGTGACCGTTCGTTGGTGAGGGACCAGACGTGGATGTGATGCACGTCGGTTACACCGGCCACGCTGCCAGCAATGTCGAGGCCGATATCCTGCGACCGGATATGACGCGGCTCGCCCTCCAGCAGGATATGGCCCGCCTCCCTGACCAGCCGGATGGAGCTGGCCAGAAGCAGGAGACCCACCAGACCCGACAGCAGCGGGTCGATGGGCATCCATCCCGTCCACAGGATGACCAGGGCCGCCGCGATCGCCGCGACCGAGCCTAGCAGATCGCCCAGGACATGCAGCATGGCGCCACGGATATTGAGATTGTCGCGATCGGCGCCATGAAGGACGAAGAAGGCGAATATGTTGGCGCCAAGGCCGGCAATGGCTACCCAGAGCATGGTGCCGGCCTCGACCTCCTCCGGCGAGATCAGGCGGCTGATGGCCTCGAAGAAGATCCAGGCCACAACCGCCAGCATAGCGACGCCATTGGTATAGGCAGCCACGATCTGCATGCGGTCAAAACCGTAGCTGCGCGCCTCGTCGGCGGGCCTGCGCGCCAGGCGGAAAGCGTACCAGGCGAAGGCGAGGGAGACCGCATCCGTCAGCATGTGGGCCGCATCGGCAATCAGGGCCAGCGACCCTGAGATCAGGCCGCCGACCAGCTCCAGGACCATGAAGGACAGGGTGATCAGGGCTGCCCAGAAGGTGCGGCGCTCATTGGCGCTGCCATGGCCGCCAAGCCCATGCACGTGACTGTGTTCGTGGGCGTGAGCGGCGGCCTCCCGCTCAAGAGCAGGATCGTGAGGGACAGCTAGCGAGCAGGGAGCGCAGCCTGTATCGGAGGCGTCGTGATCATGCCCGTGCGCCTCGTGCCCATGGTGGGCATGGTCATGATCGTGGCCGTGGCTATGACCATGGTCGTGAGGGCCGACATGATCCTGGGCGTGATCTGCCCGATCACGCCCGCCGGTGGCCGACGGTGGCGTCTCGCCCTGGTGACTGCCGGATCTGCGCTCGTCGACCATTCATCCTCGTTGCAGGCTCAGCTCTGTTTCGACTTCTGGTTACGGAAGGCCCAGCTCATGCTGCTGGTGAGCAGCTCCTTTTCACCGGCAGAAGGTTCGGGCTGACCAAGGGCCGGGCTCGACAGCGGCCGCACCTGACGCCGAGGCGGAATACGCGAAGCGGGATCGATCTGCGCCGGCTCCAGCGGGATCTGGGGACGAGGATCGCCGGGCTTGCGCGGCGGCTCGGGACGGATGGCTTCCATGCGCGGAGGTGTGGGGCGTATCGGGGTGATCAGCGCCGGCTCCTGCGCAGCGTCATGGGCCTGGTCACCGGCGAAATCGTCAATCTCCGCCTCGGCAGTCACTGCCGGTGCTTCCGTCGCCCCGTCGTCAAAGTCGCTCGCATCGTCATTGCTGGCGGCGATATCCAGGCGCGGACCCTGCGGGAATTCCTCAGTCGCGAGAGACACGCCCAGTTCCGGCTCGCGTGGCTCGGGCTGCTTCGCCGGCGGAATGACGGGGTCGCGGCGCAGGCCGGAGGCAGGCGCCAGCTGCGGCTCGAGCTGGGGTGCTGCGGCAGCATCGGCGCCGAAAACCGGATCGGGGCTCAGGCGGGCGGTGCGCAGACCGGGCGGCGGTGCCGGCGGGATGGCGGCCTGGCGCTTCGGCTGGACCGGGGCGGGAGCAGGGGCGTCTTCGCCGAAATCGGTGGGAACGCGCAGCTCGTGGGCAGGCTTGCTTCGCGCCGCGTGCTGCGGCGCGGCCTGGGATGCGGCTTCGCCCGCATCAAGGTCGGCCAGCTTCGGACCGCTGACCGGCGCGATCGGCGGCAGGGCGGGTTCGGGATGAACTTCTGGCTCCTGGATGCTGGCAGGAACGCCGAGCTCGGGCATGGCAGGAGCGTCGAGATCGGGCATGGCGGCAGCGCGCTGGCGCTGCGGGGCCGGACGCGCCTTGGGGCGCGGGGTCGCTGCGGGTTCGGCCGCCGCACGGACCGGAGCGGGGCGCGGCTCAACGGCCTGAACCGGCGCGGTGGCGGCAGGCTGCGGCGCCGGGGCTGCGGGCTGAGCCTGAAAGGCGGGGGCGGTCATCTGGGCCATTGCGGGCTTCGCGCCAATGCCGGACTCGACCACGATATCGCTGCTGCCACCAAGCAGCAGAAGATGCTCGACATTGTCCCGACGGACAAGGACGAGGCGCCGGTCCTTGTCGAGATCGCGGGTTTCGGCGATGTCGAGGCGCGATCCCTCGCGTCCCTTCACGCGACGTCCAACTGCATGGATCACCAGGGCGATCACGACGATTAGGGCAAGGCCGGCAATCACGGCCAGGCCTATGAGCAAAAGATCAGAATCCATTCGTAACCTGCTTTTCGAACGCCGATGCGCATTCCTTTCCGGCGCATTAAACAGCAATATCCGGGAAGAAATAAGGGGTTCGGGCCATCCTGTATCCAGAAGCGGTGAAATCCGCCACGATCGGTCCGTCGTATGGATGGTTTCGAACATCCCAACTGTAAAGTCTACCCGCTATACTGCGGCTGATTCGCGCTGGGCGAGAACATTGCTTAAATGAATGAGATTGGGGTGAAAGGACGCGGAGGCCTGACCGGGCCGATCAGAGGTCGAGCGATCGGGGTGGCTGTCCTCACTCTTGTCCTCCTTTTGTGCGCCGCTTCAGCAATCGGCGCCTACGAAGCCGTCCATACGGGCAGGGTGCCGATCTGGCTCCTGGGGATCGCCGGGCTGGCCATCCTGGTGGGGCTCCTCGCCGTGTTCGGCTGGATCGTCGGGCTTGTGCATGTGGGGCGCACGAGCCAGATCGAGGCCTTCTTCGAGGCAGTGCTGGATGGCATCACGGACGCCTGCGCCGTCACCGACGAGCGCGGCCGGCTGGTCTTCACCAATCATGCTTATCGCAAGCTGCTGTCGAGCGCGGGCATCAGCCGGCCGATCGGCGTCGAAGGGCTCTATAATGGCTATCCGGACATTGCCGACCGCATCTACCGACTGACCCTTGCCGCCCGCGAAGGGCAGGCCGCCTTCGAGGAATTCCGCCTGAGCGCCGGCAGCATGGCCGCGGGCGGTCGGCCCGACCGTCCCGCCTGGCTGCGGGTGGTGGTCGGCAAGAGTCCGCCCACCGGCGCCGGAGTCTATACGGTCTGGCGGGTCATCGACATGACCGACGACCGGGTGCGCCAGGAAGCGGCCTTCGGTCATCTGCAGTACATCATCGATTATCTCGATCACGCGCCGGCGGGCTTTTTCTCGGCGGATGCGGATGGCCGCATCGAATACATCAATGCGACCCTTGCCGGCTGGCTCGGGATCGATCTCGCCCGCACCACCGACGGCTCGCTCAATCTCGGCTCCATTATCGCCGATGGCGGGGCGTCACTGCTGGCCGGCGGTTCCGGCGCCAGGAGCGGCTCCGTCGTCGACACCTTCGACGTGGACATGGTGGCAAGCGATCGCAAGCTGGTGCCGGTACGCATCATCCACCGGGTCGACCATGACGAGAGCGGAAGGCCGAAGCCGTCGCGCTCGCTGGTCCTCGACATGCGCAGCGGCGGCACCATTACCGAATCCGCCGAGGTCAGGCTGTCACGGCTCATGAACAGCGCGCCCTTCGGCATTGCCGAGGTGGACGAGGATGGCGCCATCTGCAACGTGAACGCCGCATTCCTGGCGCTAGGCTCCCAGACGAGCGCCAGGGGCGCCAAGCTGGTGGATGTCTTCGACAGCGAACAGCGCGGGCAGATCGAGGAGGCGCTGAAGGCCGTGCGTCAGCGCCAGTGGCCGATCGCGCCGCTGGATGTACGCGTCGCCGGGGACTCTGGCCGCACGGCGCAGCTCTACTTCTCGCGCATGGAGGATGGCGTGGATGACCGGCCGCGCCTGCTGGTCTATGCGGTCGATACCACCGAGCACAAGACTCTCGAGATCCAGTTCGCCCAGAGCCAGAAGATGCAGGCCATCGGCCAGCTGGCTGGCGGCATCGCCCATGACTTCAACAATGTCCTGACGGCGATCATCGGCTTCTCGGACCTGCTGTTGGCACGACACCGGCCCACGGATCCGTCCTTCAAGGACATCATGAACATCAAGAACAATGCCAATCGCGCCGCCAATCTGGTGCGGCAGCTGCTGGCATTCTCGCGGCGGCAGACGCTCAGGCCGGAGGTCTTGTCGCTCACCGATGTGCTGAACGATCTGGGCAACCTGCTCGGCCGTCTTCTGGGCGAGAAGATCGAGCTGCAGATGGTGCATGGGCGGGATCTCGGCCTCGTGAAGGTCGACGTCAACCAGTTCGAGCAGGTGGTCATGAACCTCGCGGTCAATGCCCGCGACGCCATGCCCGATGGCGGCAGCCTGCGGATTGCGACCTCCAATGTGACGGTGGATTCCGAAACCGCCGCCGCCGCCGAGACGATGCCACCCGGCCACTACGTGCTGTGCGAGGTGACGGACACCGGCACCGGCATGAGCCGCGAGGTGCTGGAGAAGATTTACGAGCCGTTCTTCTCTACCAAGGAAGTGGGCAAGGGCACCGGTCTCGGACTGTCCACGGTCTATGGCATCATCAAGCAGACCGGCGGCTTCATCTTCTGTGAGAGCGAGCTGGGCAAGGGCACGACCTTCCGCATCTATCTGCCGCGCTACCAGCCGGAGGCCAAGGCCGAGGCCGCTCCCGTCAAGGCGGAGAAGAAGGAGGCCAAGCGCGCCGATCTCAGCGGCAACGGTACCATCCTGCTGGTCGAGGACGAGGAAGCGGTGCGGGCTTTCGCATCCCGCGCCCTGCAGCAGCGGGGCTACAAGGTCATCGAGGCCGACAGCGGCGTGGCGGCGCTGGAGCTGGTGGATGCTGGCATCGAGCGCATCGATCTCGTGCTCTCCGACGTGGTCATGCCGGAAATGGACGGCCCAACGCTGCTCAAGGAACTGCGTAAGCGCAATGTCGACAGCAAGGTCATCTTCATCTCGGGCTATGCGGAAGATGCTTTCCGCAAGAATCTGGAAAACATGACGGATTTCGCCTTCCTGCCGAAGCCGTTCTCGCTCAAGCAGCTCGCGGCGGCGGTGAAGGAAGGCATCGAGACCTGATCGGTGGCTTGGGGACGCCCGAGCCACCGCCCCATCGCAAAGGCCCAGGTCGCATCCCACGCAGAGACCGCAGCCGCGGGCCATGTGAGAGGCGCGGGGAGCAACCAGGTACGGCCCCTGTTCAGGCGCCGACATATCTTCCCGCCATGGTCGTCGACCGCCGCGGTCCAACGATGCCTTGCCCTTCGGGACGTCTCATGGGGGGCGGTGGATGATCCTGCCACCGCGCCTCGCCGTCCTATTCCTGGTTCTGGGCGTGCCGTCTGGCTGCCACTTCCCGGATCGAATCGCCGATTTCCGGATAGCGCTCGATCAGACGCTCAAGGGCCACGCCCTTGAGAATCAATAGGCGGCTATAGGCAGTTGCGACCACATCGGCCTGGCGGCGGGTGCGGGACAGGAGGGCGAATTCGCCGAAGAACTCGCCACGCCCCAGGGGAAATTCCCGGCCGCCGACCGTTACCTTCACCGATCCGGCGGCAATGAAGAACATTTCCTTGCCGCGCTCGCCCTTGCGGACCAGCACCTCGTTGGGCACGGCAAAACGGGGCTGAAGCAGGCCGGCAATCAGATGACGCTGCTCGTCGGTCAGGCTCTCGAAGAGGGGCACGCGCCGGATCATGTCATGGGGATCAAGCCCGAGATCGAGCTTCGGCAGAGTGGCAAACTGTCGGCGCTGGGCCGCCGTCCGGCGCAGCAGGGTGTTGTAGAGATCAAGGCCGATGAGGCTGTCCTCATAGACCCGTGCATATTCGATCTCCTCCATGCGGATCACCGCTTGGCCGAGGATGCGCCGCTCCAGGGTGCGGGCATAGTCGGGATACTGCTCCTGCAGGGAGGCGAGCGCCTTGTCCATTACGGTGCGGCGCCCTTTCAGGATGTCGAGCAAGAGGTCGGATACGCGCTCGCCGAGCACGGTGCCAATGCGGTTGCGGACAAAGTCCTGAAGCTGCTGCACCACGATCCGCTGGACGGTGAGCGCCTCGAACTGCTGGCTGAGCAGATGGGCGAGATAGTTGTCGCTGTGGAAGTAGCGATAGAGCAGCAGGGCAAGCCGCATGCGCGGGGAAACTTCCAGTACCTTGCGGGACTGGCGGATATAGCCGATACGGCCCTGCATGCGGGTCTGGTCGGTCAGCCGGGAGGCGTCACGGATCAGCCGGGTGGCGACTTCCGGCGAGATGATGCGGTTCCTGAAGATGTCCTGCAACAGCTGGCGCTCGCGACGGGCGAGAGCAACAAGGCCTAGGGTCAGGCGCTCGCGGTCTGCAAGTTCGACATTCTCGGCGGCATCGAGCCAAGCGCGGCGGGCGTCGATCGTGTCATCGGTGAAGACATCGTCGGCAACCGACGGATCCACGCCATATCGGCGGGCGAGCTCGTTCTTGCGGTCATTGAGGTCGATCTGGGTATTGGCCAGCACCTGGGCCTGCAGGGCCACGTCAAAGGGGGACAGGCGGTCTAGTTTTAGCAGATGCACGAGGCCGCGCAGGGTCGTGCCATAGACCAGCAGGGTGAAAAGCACGAAGCCGGTGGCGAGCACCGCCACGAAATGCTTCACCTCCGGCGAGATCATGCTGTTCTCGGTGACCGCCAGCGCCAGCGCCAGGGTGATCGCGCCGCGCAGGCCGCCCCAGAGCATCACCGCCTTGAAGGAGAAGGAAACCTTCTGGCTCAGGCGCGAGAGGCTCAGAATCGGGAACAGGCCGTACAGCACGAGGGCGCGGGAAATCAGGGCGCCGGCCACGACGAGGCCGAGCAGCAGGAAGTCATGGGGCCGCACCTGGACCAGAAGCTTGGGCACGAGGAGGGCGGCGAGCACGAAGATGAAGGAGCTCGCCCAGAACTCGATCTGCTCCCAGATGTCGCGGAGATATGCCCAGTCATGGGGACGGATGCGCGACGGGCCCATGATGGCGAAGGTGAGGCCCGCGGCCACGACTGCGACCACGCCAGAGACCTCGAAGACGTGCTCGCCGAGGACGAAGACCAGATAGGGCAGGGCGAGCGACAGACTTACCTGGGCCGGACGATAGTCGCGGACGATCGGCAGGAAGGCGCTGGTAATGCGGGCGATGACCACCCCGAGGACCAGTCCGCCGCCGAAGGACTGGAGGAAGGCGAGCAGAGTGCTGCCCAGATGGAACTCATCCTTCGCCAGCAGCAAGCCCATGAACATGGTGAAGAGGGTGATGGCGGCGGCGTCATTGAGCAGGCTCTCGCCCTCAACCAGGCGCCCGAGACGCGCCGGCGCCCCCACGTCGCGGAAGATGCCGACCACCGCCACCGGGTCGGTGGTGGCAACGATAGCCCCCAGCATGAGGCAGGCAACCAGCGGCAGGTCGGCAAACGGCCAAAGGAAGAGCCCGATCATGCATGTCGCCGCCACGACCGCGATCACCGCCATGGAGAAGATCGGCGCCGCGTCATTGGCCAGATCGCGGAAATCCATGTTCAGCGCCGTCTGAAACAGGAGGACGGGCAGGAAGATCGACAGGATCAGATGGCTGTCGACGGGCGGCGCCACCAGCAGGGCAGCGAATTCGTCGACAACCGGGCTGACATGGACCGAGATGAGAACCTGGGAGGCGAAGCCAACGACGATGCCGATGACCGCCAGCAGCACCGAGGCTGATACCTTTGCCCGATCGGCGAGGGGCTGCACGAAGCTGATGACGATCAGCATAAGGGCAAAAATGCCGATCATGAGGGAAAGGTGCATGACGGATATCGGTTGGCTTAAAATCGGTGTGTCTGTCTGAAGCTTGGGAATTTAACCGGTATTCCGCGCGAAGGCAGTTCTAATCGTGCCGCTGCGCGCAGATGTCGGTGTAGTGCGGCCCGAGCGCGAGGCATCCCGCGAGCAATTCCTGGTCATGCTGCTTCATGGGATGAAAGCGCATGGCCTGCAGGTCACGGAACAGGCGCTCAAGGCCGTTCCTCACATAGAATGAACGCCCTCCGGCGGTGTCGAGGGCAAGATCGGCCAGCCCCCGCAGGTGCTGGTCCAGAAGCCGCCGGTTCATCATCACCCGGTTGGTGGCGGGAAAGCCAGGCTCCTCGGCTGCACCCGTTGCCACCATGTCGACCCAGGCAAGGCGGGCGGCATGGGCTAGCGTGGCGAGCTCGCCCAGCTGGGTGATACGGTCGGGCGTCAGCCTGCCGGCGCGCAGCGACTCCACCACGCGACCGAAAAGGGCTTCGGCCACGCCATAATAGGCCGAGCAGATGAGCGGGATCGCCAGAAGGGCGGTCAGGTGGTTGGGGAGAGCCCAGCGGCCACGGCGACGGGTTGCCAGGATTTCCTCCTCCGACACGAACAGGCTACGAAGCATGATGTCGTGGGAGCCGGTGCCGCGCATGCCGAGGACCGACCAGGACGGCACTACCGCCACCGACGGATGGTCCAGCGGCACGCTGAAATGAATCACCTTGTCTCCCTCGTCGCCTGCGACCACGGCGCTGGTCATGAGCAGATCGCCCATGGCAGCGCCGCTGGCAAAGCACTTGCGGGCGGAGACGATGTATCCACCGGCCGTGGGGGTGGCCGTGCCGCTGCTGTCGAGCCAGTCGGTGCCGCCAGAGCTCACCAGCATGAGCCCCTCGCCGGCAACGCGCCTGAGCAATGCTGCCGCCTGCGCCGATGCGCCGGCGCGGCGGGCGAGGATCGCCACCTGGTGGGTATGCATGGCGAGCACCAGGCCGGTCGAGCCACAATGGCCGGCAAGGCGACGGATCATGTCGCACAGGGCCGGATAGGCCGCACCGCCGCCGCCGAATACCTCCGGCACGCCGACGGAAAGCAGCCCTTCCTTCCGGCAGGCGCGGATGTTCTCGGCAACCATCTGTTCGCTTTCCAGGGCGGCGCGCTCCTCCAGCACCCTGGTCAGTCGGGCGAGGGCGTTCATGATGTGAGGCTCGCTCCCCAAGGGCAGGTGGGACGTGTTGCTTGATGCAGGCATTTGATTTCCAGACCGATTCAGGTGCCCCCACCCCTTCCGTTACACGCTCGTATATGCAATCAAAAAGGTACAAAAATAGTCAGCGCTATTTAAACGGGTGTATGGCATCCTGCAGCCATGAAGACCTATGGACAGTTCTGCCCGGTGGCGAAGACGGCCGAAATCTTCGCCGAACGATGGACGCCGCTGATCATCCGCGAGCTCTGTTTCGGACCGAAGCGGTTCAATGAGTTGCGCAACGGCCTACCCCTGATCTCAAGAACACTCCTGTCGCAGCGGCTGCGCGAGCTGGAGGCTGTGGGCGTGGTCGAGAGCCTTCCAAAGGCAAGCGGCGTCGGGCGCATCTACCGGCTCACGCCCGCCGGACTCGCATTCCGCCCTCTGATCGAGATGATGGGGGCATGGAGCCAGCGCTGGGGTCATGGGGAAGTCACGGAGGATGATCTCGATCCCGGGCTTCTGCTCTGGAGCATCCGGCGCCAGATCCGCCCGGAGCTCATGCCGCCGCGCTCCTTCGTCATGCAGTTCGAATTCCTCGGCGTGCCGAAGCGCAGTCAGCTGTCGCGGTACTGGTGGCTGGTGCTGAATAATCCGGATGTGGAAGTGTGCCAGAAGAATCCCGGCTATGACGTGGATCTGGTCATCCATGCCGATCTCGGTGATTTCACCAGACTTTGGCTCGGCCAGATCGGGCTCGAGGATCTGCAGGCAAGCAACGGGCTCATCCTGCGCGGCAGCGAAGAGGCGCAGCGCATCGCCACCATGGCGCTCGGCCTGCAGCAGCGGACCGGCCCGAAGGACTTCATCTATGGCGCGCCGCTCGATATGGCGTCGCCCTCCTGATTAGATGCCTGTATCGCCCCCGCTCATGCTAGGCTCAAGACAGCAGGCTTCGCTTGGGATGATGCAAGCACGGGGGTGGCGATGGGTGGCAGTCCGGGTACGGCGGTGCATGACAGGCATGAGGCACTGTTTTCGCTCAATCATGACCGATTGCCGAAGGAGATAGCTGATGCTGCCTTCACCAGCGGACATTACCCTTACGATCGGGAGCTCAAGGGGGAAACCTACCGGCGGGAGTTACGCAGCCTGCAGATCGAGCTGCTCAAGTTCCAGGACTGGGTCAGGACCACCAGACGGCGGGTGATCGTGTTCTTCGAGGGGCGCGATGCGGCCGGCAAGGGCGGCACGATCAAGCATCTTTCCGAACACCTCAATCCGCGCCATGCCTATGTAGAGGCCCTGTCCAGGCCGACGGAGACCGAGCAGGGGGAGTGGTATTTCCAGCGCTATATACGGGTGCTGCCGACGGCGGGAGACATGACGCTGTTCGACCGTTCCTGGTACAACAGGGCGGTGGTCGAGAGGGTCATGGGCTTCTGCAGCGAGGCCCAAGTCGAGCAGTTCTACCGGCAGGTCAATGATGTCGAACGGCTGCTGGTGGATGACGGAGCAATCTTCGTGAAGATCTGGCTCACCATCGGACGCGAGGAACAGCTCAGGCGCTTCTATGAGCGCAAACTCGATCCGCTGAAGCGCTGGAAACTGTCGGAGGTCGATCTCGCGGCAGTGGGCAAGTGGCATGAATATTCGGCAGCCAGGGACGAGATGCTGGCCCGCACCCATACGCCACATGCCCCCTGGACCGTGATCATGGCCAATGACAAGCGGCGCGCCCGGCTCAATGCCATCCGCTGCGTGCTGGCGGACCATCCCTATGCCGAGCGTGACGACGGGGCCGTGGGGGAGATCGATCGCAGGATCGTGCTCCACGGCCATGACCCCGTGAGCTGAGGCCGGCGCGCGGGGCGCCGGCCGCTGGCCCACCTCACCAGCTGATGCGACCGCTCAAGCCCACGCTGTGGGAGGAGAGGTTGCGGGCAAAGTCGAAGCCATAGGCGAGGCGGATGCTTGCCCAGTTGTCCACGCGGGAGATGTCGATGGCGGCGGAGAGGCCGCCGGCATTGTGACCGGTATCCACGCCGCTCGTGCGGAACGGTCGGTTCAGGCCGCCGATGAAGGCGCTCTCAACCTTGTCCAGCGTGTCACCGAACATGTAGCTGTAGGTGGCGCCGATCACCGGCCGGAGCTCCCAGACCGGATCAAGAGCCATGGGCGCAAGCTTCACCATGGCGCCGAGCCGCACGTCGCCACTGGTCAGGTTCGCCTTGCTGAGCGCAAGGCCGGCATTGTCCGCGCCCTTCTCTCGAGCCGAGGGGCGGTTGAGCTGCTGGATACCCGCTTCCAGGAAGGGGGAAATCAGCAGCGGGCCGGAGGGTATATCCAGTCCGTAGCCCAGCCGGGCATCGGCGGCGAACATGGTGTAGCGGCCATGGGCCACCAGATCGACATTACCGGCACCATAGTGGCGATGGCCCTTGACCTGCGGGGCGGCCACGGTGGACCGGCCATAAATCCGGGAGCCGGCGCCACTCCACTGGCCATAGAGGCCGAATTGGGGGCCGAAGATCGAGGCTCGTTGGTCGATCTGGCCGAGGGAGATGTCCGACCAGAGCATGCCGCCAAAGGCGCCAAGGATAAGCTGACCGCCGGCGGTGGCAAAATCGGCGCCGAAGAGCTGGCCGTGCTCGTTGGAGGTACCGCGGGAGGCGTTGCCATCATAGGAGAAATGCGCGGTCCGGAACTGGTAGTCGGTCCAGAATTCGAGGCCTGGGGCGGCCTGGCGGTTAAGACGGCGGGAGACCATGCGGTCAGTACCGGTCAGCATGCGACGCACCGAGGCCGAGGCATCACTGTAGATCTCGGTGCCCATCGACCAGAGAACGTGAGGGGCCGCATCTTCATCGAGGAGTGTCAGCTCATCGATCAGCCTGGCCAATGTGCCCGTCGCGGTGCCGTCGTCGATCAGTCCGGCGATGGCGTTGCCAACGGCGCCGGCGTTCCCCGAATACTGGCTCGGATCGAACTGGACCGCGAAGGTCAGCCGCACCGAATTGTGCGTATAGGTGAGCCAGGGCTCAAGGAAGACCAGGTTGTCCTCGTACTCATCGAAGGTGCCGGTCACCCCGCCGGTGGCGCTGATCATGATGTATTCACCCTTGGGGTTGAACTGATCGTCCTGATCCATGATGAGGAACTTGCCGCCGTTAATGGTAACCGTGCCATCCACTTCCAGACGGTTGGCGGTGCCGTCGGCAGCCATGTCGCCGATGAAAGTCGAGGTCGGCTCGAAGATGACATCCCCCGTGACGCGCAGCCGCTCAGCCGTTGCCGGGTGCTGATGGTTGTCGATGATCTCGTCCGGCGAGAGGGAGCCGGGCGCGAGCCTGCCGTGGACGATGATCTGGTTACCAATGGTGCCGGTCCCGTAAAGGTCGCCGTTCTGGCCGACCGTCAACTCGGTCGTGAGCAACGTCCCGTCTACGCGCGCGCCGCCCTGATCGATGAGGACACCGGTCGTGCTGGTGGTGCTGCCGGAGAAGGTCAGCGTGCCGGTGCCGCTTTTCACGAGCTGTCCGGTGCCCTCGATGTTGCCGGCGATGGATGAGTCGTTTGAGCCGGCGATCGTCAGGGTGCCGCTGCCAAGGTCGACAGTCGAGCCGGCGGCCGAACTGATCGTAGCAATCGTGGCGTCAAAGTCGTTGAGGTCGAACAGACCGTTGGTGGCAACGCGGACATTGAGGTCCGGCGCCATCTGATCGGCGCCCAGGGCGATAGCGCCTGCGTCGATCGCCAGATCGGACAGGCCAGACAGGTCAGAAGACAGGGTCAGGTTTCCGCTTCCATCCTTGGCAAAGCTTCCCGGACCGGCAATTTCACCCGCATAAGTTGTGTCGGTGTCCTGATTGACGGTGAGTGTGCCATCTCCCAGCAGGATGCTGGCGCCGGCCTCCCCCGACAGGGGGCCAATAGTGGTCGTATAACCGTCAAGATCGAAGATGCTACCGGCGCTGATATGCATCGGGCCGGAACCAGTTGCGTCATCAGCGCCCAGCCTGAGCGTGCCTTCCTCAAGCAGCGTTGCGCCGGTATAGTCATTTTCGCTATTGGCCAGAACAAGTGTGCCGGGGCCGGTCTTGGTGAAGTTTCCGTCGCCGGAGATCTTGCCGGTGGCGTTCACGACAACCGAGTCGGGACTCACACCAATGTGGCCGTCGCCAACGAACGAGATGGCGCTACTAACGTTGGCTGACGTTGTAAACTCGAGTGTAGCATTGTTGGTCACGCCGATGACGGCGTCGGGATTGTCGAAGAATGCTCCGGTTTCATCGATCACCTTGCCGCCGCCGATGACCACGCTGCCGTCCAGCGTGTTGGTGCCCGCGATGGTCAGTATGCCATCCCCGGTCTTGAGGAGGTCGCCGGTGCCGGATAGGTCACCCAGGAATGTCAAGGTGGCGCCGGAAACCACCGCGATCGCGCCGTCGCCCGATATGACGACCGATCGGCCGCTGGTAAAGTCGGCGGTCGCCTCCAGTGTGGCTCCCTCCTGGATCACCACCTGTCCCGAGGCATGGCCCAGCGCGCCGTCTGAGGACACTGAAAGGATGCCACCAGCGATTGTCACGCCGCCCACGAAGGAATTATTGCCCGAAAGGACCAGCGTGCCCGCGCCCTGCTTGGTGATGCCGGTATCCTGGCCATCGCCGGCCGGATCCGGATTGTTCGGATCGCTGGGAGCGTTGTAAGCGTCGCTGGCAATGTCGTTGGAAATGGTCACCGTTTCGCCATCGGCCGCGCTGATGACGAGGCCGGCCGTCCCGTGCAGATAGATGCCGCTGCCGAGGCCGAGCGCGCCGGTGCCGCCTTGGCCGGGCGTGACCGAGCCTCCGCTCATGGACGTCGTGCCGGCAAGGGTCACGCTGCCGCCGCTTTCCACGAAGATGGCGCCGCCCATGGCGGCGCCGCCACCGGCCTGGACGTGGGTGTCTTGCGGGCCGATACCGCCGCCAAAGCCGGCGGGAGCGGATGGTGACGGATTGGTCCCACTTCCGCCGCCGAAGAGGCTTCTTCCTCCGACGGCGTGACCCCCGCCACCAGCACCGCCCCCGCCGAAGCCACCGTTCCCGCCAGGGGCAGCAGTGCTCTGGCCGCCGCTGCCACCACCACCTCCGCCTCCATAGCCGCCATTTCCGCCGACCCCGCCAAGGTACCCGCCGCCTCCACCCGAATAAGCGCCGCCGGCGCCGCCTGAATTGGAGGCATTCGTTCCGGCAGATCCACCATTAGGACCGCCCCCTGTTCCGCCTGACGTACCAGATGCGTTAGCAGCGTCAGCACCTATGCCGTAGCCGCCGCCACCAGCACCCTAGTTACCGATAGGGCCAGCATTACCTCCGTTGAGGCCCCCCCCCTCCACCACCACCTGCAAAGCCGGTAACATTGTCGTAGACACCGCCATTGCCACCGCGGGCACTGTTGTCGACAAAATTGATATTGCTGGCCGTGAGCGCCACGTTCTTGCCTACGAATATGGCGCCGCCCGCGCCCATACCGCCACCGCCGCTCCCGTCACCGGGACCGCCGTCACCGCCCTTGGCCCGCCCATCCTCCAGCGTCAGGTCGGAAATGGTGACCGTCATGCTCCCCGGCGAGTCGCTGCCATCCCTGCGGATGAAGAAGATGTTGTAGGTGCCACCGCCGCTGATGGTCAGGCCGGCGGCGCTGGAGCCGTCGATCGTCACGTCATCGCTAATGATCGGCAGCATTCGGTCAAGGGTGATGGTCTGTCCCGCCAGGGACGTATCGAAGACGATAGTGTCGGCCCCGGCATTGGCATTGGCCTGGCTGATGGCCCAGCCGAGCGAGCCGGAGACGGCAGGATCCACCGATGTCGAGGTGACGGTGTAGGTGGCGGCGAGCGCTGCTTCCGCCAGGCTCAGAGAGAACAGCGCGCTTGTTCCCAACAGGGCAAAGCTTCGTCTGGACAACATGTGCAACCTCGTAAATGAGAAAATTGATCCGCAACAACCGCGCTACTGACTGACGTGGCTGAAGCCGCCGCCCTCTCGGTGCTCGACGCCATGGGGTCGGGATAAGGTGCGCATGAACAAACATCTCCTGTGGCGCGATCCGCAGCGGATGGCGCATGGACGTGCGAAGCAGGCTTGAAGAGGCGGTCGCCTTGTCACCCGATAGGGGGCGGGACATCAGGCGTCAGCGGCTCATACCGAAGGTCGAGGCGCTGTACATGCAGAGAGCCACCATGGAGCGTGCACCGGCACGCCCCCCGGGGATGAAGCCGATACGGCTGTGACGGGTTTGACTACGCGGGTCATGGGCTTCCCCTTGCTACCGATGTCGGATGCGGCTTGAGCAGGCCCTTGAGGGGATCACCAGTAAATTTGGCCCCCAGTCTGCTTGCCGCTACCTTTCTTTGGGCACATCTTCCCTAGGAGGCAGCAGTCTTGCAAGCAACTGGGGCAAATAGGATGATATTGAGAAATAGTCTGTGACGCGTATGCTATGTAAAAATTAGATTGGCGGCAGCATATTCTTGTCATTCCCGCGACAGGCGGAATATTTAGGTGAAGTTTACGGTAACTCCGTGGCGGCCGGCCAGATCCTGAATGAACTGCCAGGCCACGCGACCGGAACGTGAGCCGCGAGTCGCTGCCCATTCGATGGCCTGGGCACGAAGGTCTTCAAGGGGAATGTCCAGCGAAAGATGAGCGGCATAGCCCTCAACCATGCCCAGATATTCATTTTGCGAGCAGTTGTGGAATCCGAGCCACAGGCCGAAGCGGTCCGACAGGGAGACCTTCTCCTGCACTGCCTCGGAGGGATTGATGGCGGTCGAGCGCTCATTCTCCATCATGTCGCGTGGTAGCAGATGGCGGCGGTTGGAGGTGGCATAGAACAGCATGTTGTCCGGCCGGCCCTCGATGCCACCGTCGAGCGCTGCCTTGAGCGACTTGTAGGACGTGTCCTGGGCGTCGAAGGACAGGTCGTCGCAATAGACGATGAAACGATAGTCCGGCAGGGAGCGAATGATGTTCATTAGGTCCGGCAGGGTCTCGATGTCCTCGCGGTGGATCTCAATCAGCTTAAGTCTGCCGCCGGTACGGGCATTCACGTCAGCATGAGTCGCCTTGACCAGCGAGCTCTTGCCCATGCCGCGAGCCCCCCAGAGCAGGGCATTGTTGGCCGGCAGGCCGCGGGCGAAGCGCTCGGTGTTCTCGACCAGGGTATCGCGCATGCGGTCAATGCCATGCAGCAGCTTCATGTCGATGCGGTTGACGCGGGGGACGGGCACGAGACCGCGCTGGGGCGACCAGATATAGGCGCTGGCCGCGGACATGTCCGGCTCCGGGCGGACCGACGGTGCCATGCGCTCCAGCGCCGAGGCAATGCGCTCAAGAAGGGTCCGCAAGTCATTGTCTGCCGGTAGTGCCGTCATCTCATACTCCCCGAATACGGATTGTTGTGCCCTGTTTAGCCGATTGGCTGGACGAGGTAAAAGACAGATCATCCCAATCGCAGGGGAATCAGTCGCGGCGGTCGCGGCAAATCAGCAAGGCTTGTATTGCAAACGCGACCATGCCCGCTATATTCCGCGCAACCCGCCCCAGGGCGAAGCGTTGGCGCAAGACCCTATCTTTGGAGCCTTATACATGTTCATCTCGCCCGCCTATGCTCAGGCCGCCGGAGCGCCAGCACAGGATTTCCTCGTGTCGATGCTGCCCCTGGTCGCCATCTTCGTGATCTTCTACTTCCTGCTGATCCGTCCCCAGCAGCGCCGCGCCAAGCAGCACCAGGAAATGGTCAACAATGTGCGTCGGGGCGATACTGTGGTCATGACCGGCGGCCTCATCGGCAAGGTGTCGAAGGTCATCGACGAGCGCGAGATCCAGGTGGAAATCGCCGAGAATGTGCGCGTGCGCATGGTCAAGAGCATGATCGCCGAGGTGCGTTCGAAGGGCGAGCCGGTGAAGGAAGACGCCGCCACTAACTGATCGGGCCAATTAGAAGAGGCGGCCGCCCCCCAGGGCGGCCCCGGGGTTGAGAGAGCGTCGCATGTATTTCGCCCGGTGGAAGATCATCGCCATCATCGCCGTACTGGTCCTCGGTACCCTGATCGCGCTGCCGAATGTGCTGCCCGCCAGTGTGCGCGAGGCCCTGCCAGCCTGGATGCCCAGCAAGACGGTCAATCTCGGTCTCGACCTCCAGGGCGGCTCGCAGGTGCTGCTCGAGGTGGACCGGACCGATCTGGTCAATCATCTGTCGGACCAGATGATGGGCGACATCCGCCAGGTGCTGCGCGATGAGCGCATCGGCTATACCGGGCTCGGACGCTCGGGCGGCCAGATCTCGGTGCGCATCCGCAACGCCGATCAGGTGGAAAAGGCGCTGAGCAGGATCCGTGAGCTTGCCCAGCCGATCACCACCGGCCTGTTCGGCGATGCGACCCAGAGCGTGGCAACAGCCGATGTGCGCAGGGATGGCGACCGCATCATCGTCGAATTCGTGCCTGCCGGCATCGATGCCCGTGTCGCCCGCGCGGTGCAGCAGTCGATCGAGATCGTGCGCCGCCGCGTTGACGCCCTCGGCACCACCGAGCCGTCGATCAGCCGGCAGGGGCTCGACCGGATCGAGGTGCAGGTGCCGGGGCTGCAGGATCCGGCCCGCCTCAAGGAGCTGCTGGCCACCACCGCCCAGCTCCAGTTCCGCCTGCTCTGCGCCGACCAGCCGCAATCGGCCACCAATCCCGGCACGCCACCCGCCGGCTGCCAGCTGCTCTATTCGCAGGGCGAGCCGCGGATTCCCTATTTCGTCCAGACCTCCGGCCGCGCCACGGTCGAAGGCGAGGATCTCAACGATGCCCAGCCCGGTTTCGACCAGCGCACCGGCGAGCCCATCGTTTCCTTCCGCTTCAACCAGCGCGGCGCCCAACGCTTCGGTGAGCTGACCCGCGCCAATGTCGGCAAGCCATTCGCCATCGTCCTCGACAACGAGGTGATCAGCGCACCAGTGATCAACGAACCGATCCTTGGCGGCACTGGCCAGATCAGCGGCCGTTTCACGGTGGAAGAGGCCAATGACCTCGCCATCGTGCTGCGCTCCGGCGCGCTGCCGGCCAAGCTGCAGATCGTGCAGGAAACGACCGTCGGCCCGAGCCTCGGCGCCGATTCGATCCGCGCCGGCACCATCGCCTCGGTGGTGGCCATCGTGGCGGTCTTCGCCTTCATGCTCGTGGGTTACGGCCTGTTCGGCCTGTTCGCCAACATCTCGCTGCTGTTCAACATCATCCTGCTGTTTGCGGCCCTGTCGCTGCTGCAGGCGACCCTGACGCTGCCGGGCATCGCTGGTATCGTGCTGACCATCGGCATGGCGGTGGACGCCAATGTGCTCATTTATGAGCGTATCCGCGAGGAACAGCGCCTCGGACGCTCCGTGCTGTCGGCGCTTGAGGCCGGTTTCGACCGGGCGCTGGCCACGATCGTCGACTCGAATGTCACAAGCCTGATCGCGGCGGTGGTGCTGTTCGGCATGGGATCGGGGCCGGTGCGCGGCTTCGCCGTTACCATGACGCTTGGCATCGCCATCTCCATGTTCACCGCCTTCACCCTGACGCGGCTGATGGCGTCCTGGTGGTACCGGGGGACGAAGCCGAAGACGATCCCGTTGTGATCACAGGCGCCGTAACCCGAGTGGAATTCCTGCCCCAGACCGGGCACCGATACGAGGCTAGTAACTGATGCGGCCGATCCGTTTCATACCTGACGACACTTCATACCGCTTCATGTGGTATGCGCGCTTCTTTTACGCGCTGTCCGGCCTGCTGATGATCGCTTCCGTCGTGCTGTTCGCCACGAAGGGTCTCAATTTCGGCATCGACTTCAAGGGCGGTACGGTCATCGAGATCCAGACCAAGGGGCCGGCAGATCTCGCCTCGATCCGCAGCACTCTCGGCGCGCTGGCGCTCGGTGAGGTGGAGATCCAGGGGCTCGGCTCGCCGGATCAGGTGATGATCCGTGTTGGCACCCAGCCGGGCGAAGAAGGCCAGCAGGAGACCCTCAACCGCATCAGGCAGGCGCTGGGCCCGGACGTCACCTATCTGCGCACGGAGATCGTCGGTCCGAAGGTGTCGGCAGAACTTGCGCAGACCGGCACCATGGCCGTGCTCATCTCCATGGTGGGCATCCTGATCTATATCTGGTTCCGGTTCGAGTGGCAGTTCGCCATCGGCGCCATCCTGTCGCTGATCCATGACGTGGTGCTGACCATCGGCCTGTTCTGTCTGCTCGATATCCAGTTCAACCTGACGATCATCGCCGCGGTGCTGACGATCGTGGGTTATTCGCTGAACGACACGGTGGTGGTGTTCGACCGCATCCGCGAGAACCTGCGCAAGTACAAGTCGATGCGCCTCATTTCGCTGATCGACTTGTCCCTCAACAGCACCCTGTCGCGCACGATCCTCACCTCGCTCACGACCTTCCTCGCCATGCTGGCGCTCTTCGTGTTCGGGGGCGAGGTGCTGCGCGGCTTCACCTTCGCCATGCTCTGGGGCGTGATCATCGGCACCTATTCCTCGATCTATGTTGCTGCGCCGGTGCTCCTGCTGGTGGGCGTGAAGAGCGACTGGAGCTCCGCGGCCGACAAGGCCTCGGTGAATGTCCGCACCAATACCGGGGCCAAGGCAGCCGCCCGGCCCTGAGCTAGTCCGCGAGGCCGGCCATGACATCCTTCGCCAAGCAGGAAGCGTTCTTTCCGGGCCAGGCGAGCATCGATTCCTATGGCAATGGCGGTTTCCGCTTTGCCGACATGTCGCATCGCGGCTCGATTCTCATCCTCCCGAGCGGGATATATGGCTGGCCGGTCAGCAGCATGGACGAGCTTCGGGTCGATGCCTTCGCCAGGGTCTTTGCCGAAGCGGAACAGGTGGAATTCCTGCTGCTCGGCAGCGGCACAGACATGATCCGTCCCAGCGCCGAGATCCGCGAAGCGTTCCGGAACCACGGCGTAGGGCTCGAGTTCATGTCCACGGGGGCGGCGGCGCGGACGTACAACATCCTGCTGTCGGAAAAGAGGGCGGTAGCTGCAGCCCTGATTGCGGTCGACAGCGCACGCTGATTTCATGGCCAAAGAACCCACAAGCGCCGAGCGCTACTGTTTCGAGCTGGTGCGGGAGGCGGACAAGGACCGCTTTCTCTCGGCCCTGTTCGTACCCGACGACAGGCGGCGTGCGGTCATGGCGCTTTATGCCTTCAATGTGGAGATCGCCCGCATCCGTGACATGATCTCGGATCCGACCCTGGGCGAGATACGCCTACAGTGGTGGATGGATGCGATCGAAGCGGCCTTTGCGGGCGAAATGCCCGAGCATCCGGTGCTTGAGGAACTCAAGCCGCTGATCGATGAGCGCGTCATCCATCTTGCCGGCCTTGCCAATCTCATCGAGGCCAGGCGCTTCGATCTCTATGACGATCCCATGCCGAGCCTCAACGATCTCGAGGGCTATCTCGGCGAGACATCGTCGGCCCTGATCCAGATGGTGACACTCGCCATTGCCGGGCGTCAGGGAGAAAGCGCTGCCGAAGCCTCGGGGCTTGCCGGGGTCGCGTTCGGCATTGCCGGCCTGCTACGGTCTGTGCCGCTCCACCGCGGGCGAGGACAGTGCTATCTGCCTGGCGATGTGCTCGAGCGACATGGGATTGGTACAGCGCATGTGCTTTCCGGCCGGTGGGATGGGAAGATGAGCGAGGTTTTCAGGGAGCTGTCGGATCATGCCCGCCAGCGTCTCGAAGAGGCGAGGGGCCTGATCGGCTCCATTCCGGCAGCGGCCCTGCCGGCCTTCCTGCCCGCGACCCTGGTGCCGGTGGCGCTGGATGCGGTGGGGAAGGTCGCCAATCCCCTCAAGGATGCGGCCATGCCGGGCCAGCTGCGCCGTCAATGGCTGCTGTGGCGGGCGGCCCGCAGGGGACGCTTCTGACCCATAGCCAGAGAGGGCCCTAAGGCCCTGGTGGGCAATGCGTTCCGCATGCGCCGGGCGAGAGGTCAGACCGGGCGGACCGGACCGAAGCGCTGCTCGAAGCTTTCCTTCAGGGCGGCATCCAGCTCTTCCATCGAGGTCGCAAGCCCCAGGTCGCGGAAGCTGGTCACGCCATATTCCTGAATGCCACAGGGCACGATCCCGCTGAAATGCTCGAGATCCGGCGCGAGGTTCAGGGCGATGCCATGGAAGGTCACCCAGTGGCGCACGCGGATGCCAATGGCGGCAATCTTGTCCTCGGCCCCGGGGGCCCGGTCCGGCCGGCGTACCCAGACGCCCACCCGGTCATCGCGAGTCTCTCCCACAATGCCGAAACGGGCCAGGGTGTCGATCAGCCAGGCTTCAAGATTGTGGACGAATCGGCGCAGGTCGCGGCCGCGCCGGTTGAGGTCAAGCATGACATAGGCCACGCGCTGGCCCGGTCCGTGATAGGTGTATTGGCCGCCGCGCCCCGTCTGATGGACGGGAAAGCGATCGGGCGTGAGCAGGTCGGCCGGGCGGGCGCTGGTGCCGGCGGTGTAAAGCGGCGGATGCTCTACGAGCCAGACCAGTTCCGGCGCTTTGCCTGCGGAAATCGCCGCGACGCGCGCCTCCATGAAGGCTACTGCGTCATCATAATCCACAAGTCCTTTCGAAACCGACCATTCGACCGGAAAATGGCGGAATTCCAAGGGGTTCTGTGTGGAAATTATCGAAAATTCGTCTGCCATGGCTCCCTAATAAACCGGATCATGCGCATCTGCCACTCAGAAACGCTTGCGTTGCGCGGAGCACGTTGTTAGATGAGCCCACCCAGACGGGAACCTCATATCGCGGTCGTGGCGGAATTGGTAGACGCACTAGCTTGAGGGGCTAGCGGGTTAACCCCCGTGGGAGTTCGAGTCTCCCCGACCGCACCAATCCAAAATCTCAAAATCAAGATCAGGCAAAGGCGAAGGAGCGAAAGCTCATCCGGTCGATGAACCGGACCTCGCTCGCTGCAGGCGGCATCCAATGCCCCCCGTTCATTGCATCCCCGGCCTGCCGTTGCTAAAAAGAAACCAATACCGACTCGCGTAAGCGTTCAGGTTGATTGCGGGGGTTGGAACCGTCGTTCCAGAGACCCCTCCGTCACGTTCTGATAAAAGGCGTAGCAGCTTGGCCGAAAGCGATAATGGACCGACCGGAGCGGAGATGCCGGGCTCCGGCATGAGCCCCGTATCCATCGTCGACGAGATGAAGCGCTCGTATCTCGATTACGCCATGAGCGTGATCGTGAGCCGCGCTTTGCCCGACGTGCGCGACGGGCTCAAGCCCGTCCACCGGCGCATCCTGTTCTCGATGTACGAGAACGGATATGAATGGAACAAGCCTTACCGTAAGTCGGCCCGCGTGGTCGGCGACGTCATGGGTAAGTATCACCCCCATGGCGACCAGTCGATCTATGACGCGCTGGTGCGGATGGCGCAGGACTTCTCCATGCGCCTGCCGCTGGCGGACGGGCAGGGCAATTTCGGCTCGGTCGACGGCGACCCGCCGGCGGCGATGCGTTATACGGAAATCCGTCTCGCCAAGCCGGCCCATCACATGCTCGACGACCTGGACAAGGACACCGTCGACTTCCGGCCGAACTACGACAATTCCGAGCAGGAACCCGCCGTCCTGCCCACCAAGTTCCCGAACCTGCTGGTCAATGGCGCCGGCGGCATCGCCGTGGGCATGGCGACCAACATCCCGCCGCACAATCTCGGCGAAGTGGTGGATGCCTGCATCGCGGTGATGGAGAATCCCTGCATCACCACCGAGGATCTCCTGGAACTCATGCCCGGACCGGACTTCCCCACCGGGGCGATCATCCTTGGCCGGTCGGGCATCCGCTCCGCCTATGCCACTGGCCGTGGCTCGGTGATGATGCGGGCGCGGGTGGAAGTCGAGACGATCCGCAAGGATCGCGAGGCGCTGGTGGTCACCGAGATCCCGTACCAGGTGAACAAGGCGTCGATGATCGAGAAGATCGCCGAGCTCGTTCGTGACAAGCGCATCGAGGGCATCTCCGATATCCGCGACGAATCCTCGCGCGAAGGCATGCGGGTGGTGATCGAGCTGCGCCGCGAGGCGGTTGCCGACGTGGTGCTCAACCAGCTCTACCGCTACTCGCCGCTGCAGACGAGCTTCGGCTGCAACATGGTCGCCCTTTCGGGCGGCAAGCCCGAGCTTCTGACGCTCAAGGACATGCTGCAGGCGTTCGTGAACTTCCGCGAGGAAGTCGTCACGCGCCGGACAAAATTCCTGCTCGCCAAGGCGCGCGACCGGGCCCATATCCTGGTTGGCCTCGCCATTGCGGTCGCCAATATCGACGAGGTCATCCGGGTGATCCGCGAGAGCCCGGATCCGGCCACCGCCAAGCAGGAGCTCATGACCCGCTTCTGGGAAGCGCGCGACATGGAGCCGCTGGTGCGGTTGATCGCCGATCCGCGTCACGTGGTGACCGACAACGGCACCATGCAGCTTTCCGAGGAGCAGGCCCGCGCCATTCTCGACCTGCGCCTGCAGCGCCTGACCGCGCTCGGACGGGACGAGATCGGCGATGAGCTCAAGGAACTGGGCGCCAAGATCGAAGACTATCTCGACATCCTGCGCTCGCGCATGCGGGTGCAGCAGATCGTCAAGGACGAGATGCTGGCGGCGAAGGCCGAGTTCGGCACGCCGCGGCGCACGGAGATCGTCGATGACGGATTCGAGGTCGAGGACGAGGATCTGATCGCCCGGGAAGACATGGTGGTGACCGTGTCGCATTCCGGCTACATCAAGCGCGTGCCGCTCTCGACCTACCGGGCCCAGCGCCGCGGTGGCAAGGGACGCTCCGGCGTGTCCATGAAGGACGAGGACTTCGTCTCCCAGCTCTTCGTGGCCGACACCCACACGCCGGTCCTGTTCTTCTCCTCCACCGGCATGGTCTACCGCATGAAGGTGTGGCGCCTGCCGCTGGGTACTCCGCAGTCGCGCGGCAAGGCGCTGGTCAATCTGCTGCCGCTCAAGCAGGGTGAGACCATCACCACGATCCTGTTCATGCCGACCGATGAGGAGTCGAACGAGCATCTGCACCTGGTGTTCGCGACACGCTCGGGCAATGTCCGGCGCAACTCGCTGGCTGATTTCGTGAACATCAACCGCGCCGGCAAGATCGCCATGAAGCTCGAGGAAGAGGGCGATGCGATCGTGGGCGTGGCGGTGGCGTCGGATCAGGACGACATCATGCTCACCACGGCCAATGGCCGCTGCATCCGCTTCCCCGTGGACGACGTCCGCGTCTTTGCCGGCCGCACCTCCACCGGCGTGCGGGGCATACGTCTGGGGAGCGATCCGGAGCTCGGCAACGACAAGGTCATTGCGCTTACCGTGTTGCGGCACAGCGATGCGTCGCCGGCGGAGGCGCGGGCCTACCTCAAGCTGCGTCGGGCGATGCGGGGCGAGGATGCGGAAAGCGTGGCCGAGCTCGCCGCGGACAATGACGGCGAGGGCAATGGTGAGGAGGGATCAGGCGACGAGATCGCCCTCAGCCCCGAGCGCTATGCCCAGCTGTCGGCGCTCGAGCAGACGGTGCTTACCGTCTCCGAGAACGGATATGGCAAGCGCAGTTCGTCTTACGAGTATCGGGTCACCGGTCGCGGCGGCAAGGGCATCATCGCCATGGCGGTGAACGAGCGCAACGGCAGGCTGGTCGCGTCCTTCCCGGTGGAGGACAATGACCAGATCATGCTGGTGACCGATGCGGGCAAGCTGATCCGCTGCCCGGTCCACGACATCCGCGTGGCGGGACGTGCCACCCAGGGTGTTACCATCTTCAACACGGCCGATGACGAGCGGGTTGTCTCCGTCGCCCATCTGGCCGAGGTCGAGGATGGCGGCGAGGGCAATGGCAATGGAGACGATGCCGTAGAGGAGCAGGAGTGATACCTGCCGGGCAGCGGCATCGCGGCTCTTGACGACATCATCCGCGGCATGGCTCGCTCAGGGGGCCTGCCGCGGAGTTTCCGACCATGATGTCCCTCGAAGCCTATCTCGCGCTGTTTGCGGCCACCTTCGTGGTGGTCATCTTTCCTGGGCCGACCGTAACCCTGACGCTTGGAAACTCGCTGCGGCACGGGACGGCGGCCGGGCTGCTGACGGTGGCGGGAACGCAGATCGGCCTTGCCACGCTGCTGACCATCCTGCTCATCGGTTTTGCCTCGGTGATGGAGCTGGTCGGCCACTGGTTCGAATGGATCCGTCTTGCGGGCGCGGCCTATATCATCTGGCTCGGGATCAAAGCGATCCGGACGGCAGACGAGCCGGCAGACATTGAGGCTCCGCAACCCAAGGGGGGCGGCTTCGTGCTGCAGGGGGTCCTGGTCATGCTGAGCAATGCAAAGGTTTTGCTTTTCTTTGGCGCCTTTTTCCCGCAATTCATCGACCCCAAGGGAAACTATATCGGGCAACTTCTGCTGGCAGGCGGCACTTTCATGGTGCTCGCGGCGTTATGTGACGGTATGTATGCCCTGCTGGCCGGTCGGTTAAGGGAGGCCTTGTCCGCCAAGCGCGTGGCACTGGTCCACCGACTATCCGGCCTGATCATGATTGGCGGCGGCGTCTGGCTGGCCTTGGCAAGACGCAGCTGAAGGACGAGGTACGGCGAATGCTGGTGGGGTTCTATCCGGGAAGCTTCGACCCGGTCACCAATGGGCACGTGGACATCATCACGCGCGCAGCGAAACTGTTTGATCGCCTGATCCTGGCGATCGGCATCCATCACGGGAAGACACCCCTCCTGTCGGCCGACATCCGTGTCGAGCTCATGGAAGAAGTCTGCGTGCCGATCGGACAGGACTATAATTGCGAGATCAAGGTGGTCACCTTCGACAATCTCGCGGTCGAGGCGGCGGTGCAGCACGGCGCCAATGTCATGGTCCGCGGCTTGCGCGATTCGAGCGATTTCGACTACGAGGTCCAGATGGCGCAGATGAATGCCGGCATGAACCGCGACGTCGAAACCATCTTCTTCGCCGCCAGCGCCAATACGCGCATGATCGCCTCGTCGCTGGTTAAGCAGATCGCCCGCATGGGCGGGGATATCTCACCTTTTGTGCCCGATATCGCCCGTCGCCGCATTGATGCTGCGATGAAGCAATAAACAGAGCCCTGCCGCTCGGTTGGCCAGTCCAGGTCGATCAGGCGCACAAGACAAACAGGAAAGGCATAAGCTCACATGATCGACCTCTTCAAAATGCTGTCGGCGGCGCTGCTGCTGGCGATGGTGCCCGGCGTAGCCAATGCCCAGCCGGCCGACCCCGAGAACACTATCTATCTCGACCTCAAGGACGGCCGCGTCGTCATCAAGCTGCGCCCCGATCTCGCCCCGGGCCATGTCGAGCGCATCAAGAAGCTGGCCCGCGAAGGCTTCTATGACAATGTGAAGTTCCATCGCGTGATCGAGGGCTTCATGGCGCAGACCGGCGACCCCACCGGTACCGGCATGGGCGGCTCCAGCTATCCCGACCTCAAGGCCGAGTTCTCGAGCGAACCGTTCCGTCGTGGCACCGTCGGCATGGCCCGCGCCCAGAACCCGAACAGCGCCAACAGCCAGTTCTTCATCTGCTTCGAGGATGCCGGCTTCCTGAACAACCAGTACACGGTGTTCGGCGAGGTGGTCGAAGGCATGGAGCATGTCGACAAGATCAAGCGCGGCGCCGGCCCGAACGGCATGGTCAGCGATCCCGACGTGATCGTGAAGATGCAGGTTGCGGCCGACGCGAAGTAAGCGTCGCCCCAGAGGACGAGTACAGGCGGAATGCGCGTCGACGATTTCGATTTTGACCTGCCAGAGTCGTCGATCGCGCTCCGCCCTGCGCAACCGCGGGACAGCGCTCGGCTGCTGGTGGTTACTCCCGGCGGTAACCCCGAGCTTCAGGATGACATCATGTCATCCCTGGCCGCCTATCTGCGCCCGGGCGACATGCTCGTCTTCAATGATACCAAGGTCATTCCGGCAAGGCTCAAGGGCCGCCGGATCGGCCGCGGCGACTATGAGCCGGCGATCGAGGCCACGCTGATCGAGCGGCTTGATGACAACCGGTGGATCGCCCTCGCCAAGCCGGGGCGCAAGCTCGCGGACGGCGACCGCATCCGCTTCGGGGCCGATGCCAATGTCTGCGAGGCGGAGCGGCTTGACGCCACGGTCGAAGCCAAGGCGGAGAATGGCGAGATCACGCTGGCCTTCGATGTGGGCGGCGTGTTCCTCGACGAGCGGATGAAGCTGTTCGGCATCCTGCCGCTGCCGCCCTATATCGCTTCCCGCCGCGCCTATGACGAGCGCGACGAGCAGGACTATCAGACCATCTATGCCCGCAACGAGGGGGCGGTGGCCGCGCCCACGGCGGGGCTTCACTTCACCCCGGAACTCTTTGCCAGGCTCGATGAGCGCGGCGTGCGCCGCTGCTTCGTGACGCTGGAAGTGGGGGCGGGAACCTTCCTGCCGGTGAAGGTGGACGATACCGACGATCACAAGATGCACAGCGAGCGCGGCTGGATCACGCAAGAGACGGCTGACGCACTCAATGCCACCCGCAAGGCGGGCGGCCGGATCGTGGCGGTTGGCACCACGTCCCTGCGGCTGCTGGAATCGGCTGCCGACGAGGACGGCACCATCCGGCCCTTCGCCAGCGCAACCGACATCTTCATTACCCCCGGCTACCGTTTCCGGGCAGTCGATCTGCTGATCACCAATTTCCACCTGCCGAGATCCACGCTCTTCATGCTGGTTTCGGCCTTTTCTGGCCTCGAGACGATGAAGCGGGCCTATGCCCATGCCATCGACCGGGGCTACCGGTTCTATTCCTATGGCGACGGCAGCCTGCTTGCGCCCGACAGAAGCCTCTGGACCCGATAGACGATGACGCCCCGCAAGATTGTATTCAGCCTCCTGGCAAGGGACGGCCAGGCCCGCCTCGGCCGGATCGATACACCCCGCGGTGAAATCCGCACACCCGCCTTCATGCCGGTGGGCACGGCGGGCACGGTCAAGGCGCTGTACATGGACCAGGTCCGGGCGGCCGGGGCCGACATCATTCTCGGTAATACCTATCACCTGATGCTGCGCCCGGGTGCGGAGCGGCTGGCACGGCTCGGAGGGCTCCACAAGTTCGGCGGCTGGCAGCGGCCGATCCTGACCGATTCCGGCGGTTTCCAGGTGATGTCGCTGGCGAAGCTGCGCAAGATCACCGAGGAGGGCGTCACCTTCCAGTCGCATATCGACGGATCGAAGCACCTGCTTACGCCCGAGCGCTCGATGGAGATCCAGGCGCTGATTGGCTCGGATATCCGCATGGTGCTCGATGAATGCGTGGCCTGGCCGTGCTCGGAGAAGGATGCGGAACGGGCGATGCGCCTGTCGCTGCGCTGGGCCGAGCGGTCCAAGGTGGCTTTCGGTACGCCCGAGGAGCAGGCACTGTTCGGCATCGTCCAGGGCTCGACCTTCCGCCATCTGCGCGAGATCTCGGCACAGGGGCTGGTCGATATCGGCTTCGATGGCTATGCGGTCGGTGGGCTTGCGGTCGGCGAGGGACAGGCGGCGATGCTCGAGACCCTCGACTACACCACGCCCATGCTGCCGGAGGACAGGCCGCGCTATCTCATGGGCGTCGGCACGCCCGATGACATCCTTAAGGCGGTGGCCCGCGGCATCGACATGTTCGACTGCGTGATGCCCACGCGCTCGGGGCGCCATGGCAAGGTCTTCACGCGCTTCGGGCCGATCAACATCAAGAATGCCCGGCACGCCGAGGATCCGCGGCCGCTCGACGAACAGAGTTCATGCCCGGCGGCCAGCCAGTACAGCCGTGCCTATCTGCATCACCTGTTCAAAGCACAGGAGCTGCTCGGCCAGATGCTGCTCTCTTGGGCCAACATCGCCTATTACCAGGAGCTGATGGCCGGAATCCGCGCCTCCATCGCCGAGGGCCGGTTCGAGGATTTCTACGCCGAGACCCAGGAAGGCTGGGCCCGCGGCGATATCCCGGCGCTGTAACTCCTGGCAACCTCTGATCCGTCGCGATCGTGATCTGCTGAGCAAAGCGACAATCGCTTTCAAAATCGTCGGCATCCGTTGCCCAGCCTGACGCGCCAATGGTGAAATGATCAGCGCGTATCACGCAGTTGCTTTGCGCTGAGTTGGGAGGGGAGACATGAAGGGGGCGGTCATTGTCTTTACGTGCGCCATGGCTGTTGGGAGCGCCGGCGTCATGGCTCAGGAATGTGCTACCATCAGTAACGATCTCGACCGGCTTGCCTGCTATGACCGCCAATCCGGCAGAACCCCTGAAATATCCCGGATCAAGAGCAAGGGCGAGTGGCTCAGTCATGTTGAAACGTCCAAACTGACCGACCAAACGACAGTAGTGCTGGCCGTCAATTCCATTGAGAAGGTGGATTGCGGATGGAACAGAGGGGATTACATTCAACTGGTCATTCGCTGCATGGAAAACACCACGGCCATCTACTTCTCGACCGGCTGCCATATGACCTCCAGCAAATACAATAGCTATGGCGATATCGACTACCGGGTCGACAACGAGAAGGCGGGAAAGATTTCGGGAGATGCATCGACCGACAATCGTGCCCTCGGCTTGTGGAGAGGTGGCAAATCGATCCCCTTCATCAAGAAGTTGCTTGGCCGGGAGAAGTTGATCGTTCGGATGACTCCGTACTCAGAGAGTAGCTTTACCGCCGAATTCAACATCGCTGGCCTAGATGAAAGCATAAAGCCTTTGCGGGAGGCTTGTGGCTGGTAGACGCTTGCGTGTCCTGCCCAAAATTCAGGTAAGCGAGCGACTCGCCATTTTCTAACCTTGGTGCTAGTTTTCCCTCCGACAAGGGGAGGGAAACATGGTGAGCCTGGTAAGACGGGCACTCTATGGCTGGGCAGTGGGACGTCCGGCGCGTGACCTCGACAGCTTCCAGAGGCGCATAAGACAGGCGTCCAACGACGAGTGCGCGCAGGCCCTGGTGGCGACATCCATCGCCGCCCAGTGGCTGCAGGTGACCAGCATGACGAAGCTGCGCTTTCCGGAGATCTATCTCTCTGGAGAACGTCTGGCGCTGTTTGAGGAGGACCGCCAGTTCCTGACGGCCTATATCGAAGAGCTGGGCGAACTGCGCAAGACCATCAAGGGCGAACAGGCGGCCAAGGCGCTCTTGGGCAGTGCCGGCCTCGTGACGCTGGCGCATTCGATCCGCTGCGTGCGCGATCACGAGACGCTGCTCGAGGTCGGACGTGATATCTGGCACGAATTGCTGCGCGGGCAGGACATTGCTGCGGAAATGACGGATGCCCTGTTCGTGCCGCGACTGCTGGCGCCGGACTGGGAGCCGCCACCAGGATGGCATCTCGGCTATGCGGCGGAAGCCTATAGTCGATCGGAAAGCGCACACGGTTACCGGGCCTAAGCGGCGCCCCGGGCTTGAGGCCGGTCCGTGGCGCGGGGCGGCCTATTGTTCCGCGCGCCAGATCTTCGCCCCGGCAAGGACCGCGCGATAGCAGGCGGTCCCCACGGCCTCACCGATATCAGTATGCAGGCCGGCGAAGCGCTGACCATTCTCATGGTCGGGACAGGCGATGACGATGCAGTCGGTCCCCGTGCCGGTGATGATGCGCCCCTCGATCTGCCAGCCAAGCTCGATCACCGCTGCCGTGCGGGCCTCGGTGGCAATGGACATGGTCTCGAGCATTGCCCCATCTTCGAGCGGCCGGTTCACATGCACCAGCATGTTGATGGTGCTGGCCCTCGGCTCCCTCCGGATGCGGGGCATTCCAACCCGATCGCCATTGGACAGGCCGACGGTCACAAGGCAGGTGGCCATCACGTCCCCCACGCGGGTCGCCACACGGTGATGCCGGCGGACATCCCGCGACGTGATGAACGGAATGGCGTCCTCAAGGCCGGCGGCTCGCTGCTTCATCAGGAGAAGGTCGTCGGCATCGGTGTCAGGCCCGAGATCGGCATTGCGCACCTCCAGCCAGGCGACAGTTGACGCCCGGGCGAAGCCGGGCCTCGTCAGCGACCAGCTCAGCATACGCTGCGGCCGATCGCACCGGGCCACCAGCCAGGGCGGGCGGCAGGTTACCGAAAAGGCTGGATGCTCAAGAAGCGCACTTGGCGATTCGGTGAGGGACATGGGATTATGACCAGCAATGAGACGACTAGCGAGGATATGGAGCTCATCATGACCAAGCGCGCCCATTCATTCGTGACCCGCACAGCGCTCATGGGCTGCCTGCTTGGATTGGCGCTTGGTAGCGCACAGGCCCAGGAGACACCAGCGGGAAACTGGCTGGTGGAGGACATCCAGGGCTCAGGTGTGCTGGATCGGGTTCAGACCACCCTTGATCTTGCCGATGACGGCCAGTTTCACGGCTCGGGGGGGTGCAACAACTACCGCGGCCAGGCCTCGCTGGACGGGAACGCGATCTCCTTCGGACCGGCCATGGCGACAAGGATGGCCTGCCCGGAAGCGGTCATGAACCAGGAGACGAAGTTCTTCCAGGCACTTGAGGCGGTGAAGAGCTGGGAAATCGACGGCCACGGCAAGCTTAGGCTGCAGGATGGCGACGGCAAGGTGCAGATCGTGCTGGTGGCGCAGCCGGCCAAGGCGTCGATTACCATCGAGGTGCCCGGGGCGAGCGAGGTCGACACCCAAACGGTTGCCTACAAGTGCGGCGATGGCGACATGGAAGTCACCTACATCAATGCCGGGCCTGTTTCGCTCGCCACCTTCACCCTCGATGGCGAGTTCATCGTGGCCTCGACGGTGCTGTCGGGCTCCGGTGCGAAATATGCCGGCGGCAAGTATATCTGGTGGACCAAGGGCGACAGCGGCGATCTCTATGACCTCATGAAAGGCGAGGATGCGGACGCGGTTGCCTGCACAGCCGCGCCCTGATCCTTCATTCACGTCCTCATGTGATGAGATCGCCCGTATGGCTGGTCACAGGGGAAGTATCGTCCAGTAGCGGCCCGTCCAGATGGGCCGGCTCTGGGACGCGTTCGGCCTGTTCCGTGATGCCGCGGGCGGCAAAGACCTGCTTGAGCTCGGCCATGAGATTGTCATGCTGATTGCCATCAGCGAGGTTGGGCGCCGACCGGCTCTCCGACAGTGACGAGGGCGGCGGTGGCGGCGGC